>ERZ827363.6-NODE-6-length-251592-cov-22.096682_pt1 | contig 251592 bp, 192 predicted proteins | sample MGYA00519776_ERZ827363 | MGnify/ENA primary metagenome ERZ827363 (study PRJEB31778, sample SAMEA3449288) | human gut metagenome | biome: human gut; feature: human-associated habitat; material: faeces | place: United Kingdom | collected 2010/2012 ... | reverse complement strand
TTGTTCCTGTACTTCCTAAGGATGACATTACAAAGCTTATTATCAAGCAGGCAGTTGACCAACTTAACAGTGCTTCTATTACTGTTGAGTCGCTACGCACTCTCATGAACGAAACTGCATCCAAGCTTCCGGAGTATCCCGTTGTTATGGCAATGAAAGGGGTTGGAACGTCACTCGGTCCTCAACTGATGGCTGAGATTGGTGATGTTTCCCGTTTCACTCACAAGGGTGCCATTACTGCTTTTGCCGGTGTAGACCCTGGTGTTAACGAATCCGGCTCTTATGAACAGAAAAGTGTTCCAACTTCAAAACGAGGTTCTTCTGACCTCAGGAAAACACTATTTCAGGTAATGGATGTCTTAATCAAAACACATCCACAAGATGATCCTGTGTATCAGTTCTTAGACAAAAAACGGGCTCAAAAGAAACCGTATTATGTCTATATGACTGCCGGTGCTAACAAGTTTCTACGCATCTACTATGGACGAGTGAAAGAATATCTTGCATCTCTTCCAAAATCTTAATTATCTACTATACCTTTCAGACCAGCACTGGTGTGGTGGTCTTGTTTTGACGTCTAATTTTCAACCTGTATAAAATTTTCAAAGTTCTTTCATTTTAGCCTTGACTTTTTATTTGCAGGCTGTGTCGTTGCGTATATTGTTGTTTTTCCTGTTTTAATAGCACTAACAACTCCATTATCTACTGTAGCAACATTCGGATTACTTGATGTCCAATACACCGTTTTATTTGTTGCATTTTTCGGTAAAACTTGAGCATATATAGTAAAGCTTTCATCTGAATATATATTTTTTTCATAAGTATCTAATGATATTCCGTACACTTTTATCCTATTATCGGTAGCACTGTTATTAGTACTGTTATTAGTATTGTTATTAGTACTGTTATTAGTATTATTAGTATTGTTATTATTAGTATTATTATCATTACTAATGCTATTATTATTTACTTTTTTATTCTTTACAGTTACCTTACACTTATATTTTTTCTTTCCAACCTTTGCAATAATAGTAACCTTGCCTGTTTTCTTTCCTTTCACCTTTCCTTTACTGCTCACTGTTGCAATTTTCTTATTGGAAGAACTCCACTTTACTTTATTCTTATTATTCTTTAATTTTAAAGTAACTGTTTTTCCCGTATAAATAGTTGCCTTTGTCTTGTTTAATTTTATTTTGTTTGCCGCACTTACATTAGTTATTTGAATCATTGATATTGATAATACTAATGTAAGTATAATTGATAATATTTTCTTTGGCTCTCTCATATTTTTTCTCCTTTACTTACTCTTTTTTTCTCTTGGGCAGCTGACATTTCTTGGTATTCTCCAAGGAGAACCTTTTTTATCCTGTTCTGCACCATGTATTTTTTTCTCTCTACACCATTTGCTAACAGTTGCCTGTTTAACTCCCCAAAGTTCTGCTGCTTCTTTAGTTCCCATATAAACCAACTCTTTTTCCTCTGTTTTTTCCATAATACCTCCTTTTATTTTTAAACTTACTATTTATACTAATGTTAGCAAATAAAGTCAACTAATTCAATACTTATTCCACCTTTTGTGTATGCTTTCTATAGTAAACTTGTAACGAAGGAGGTTTTGTTATGGTTGATTTTGGAAACACACTAAAAACTTTAAGAACGCAACACGATATGACACAATCACAGTTATCCAAGAAATTGGGTTTAACAAAATCTGTTATAAGTGCCTACGAAAACAGTTTGAGAATGCCCTCTTATGATGTTTTAATTGCGATTTCAAAACTCTTTAAAGTTACAACGGATTATCTTTTAGGAATAGAACATAGGCAGAATATAGATTTATCAGGATTATCTAACGAAGAAATAACTGCTTTACTACAGTTAATAAGTGCAATGAAAAGAAAAAAATAACACTACTTAGCCAAAATATTAAGTAGTGCTATTTTCTCTTAAATATTATTAATATTTATAATTTTCCCCCATTACTTCTTTAACTATTTCCTTATTATCTCCTTTTGTTACAACAATCTCCAGCGAAAATATTTGAAACAAATTTAAGTTGGATATTTCTCGTAATTATTGGTATGAACCAAGTTAATATAAAAAAAATCCCCTTGAAATATCTATAACTGTCTGTTACTATAATATTGTAAAAGGTACTACCGATAGACGGTTAGTCCAGAAAATGTTTTACATAAAAGTAACTGCCCATTATCAGACTACATGGCGGTTACTTTTTTAGTGTCTTAATATATTCTATTAAAATCATAACAATGATTGAAACAACCATTAACATGACTGATAAAATCTCAAAATCACTCATCAAGTATGTCCTCCTTTCACAGATTTCCTCTTTTGAAGATTTCTATGTAATCAGAAAGTTCAGTCTTTCTGTTAAAGGACTAACCGCCTACCGTTTTTCTGGTAGCACCCTGTTTGTATAATATCACAGTCGCTCATCTTTTGCAACTTTTGATATGTATTTATTTGTTTATTATTTATGTTATTATAAATTGTTAAAGCGGCAGAACCAGCCTGCCGCTTCTATTTATTAAACTTTTTATTTATTAAACTTCTTATTTATCTTTCCAAACAGCATCGTCAGATACCTAAATATAGAATCCGCTGCAAATGAGAACATAACAAACAGTAAAATACATCTACTGGATAAGCTGCTCATTGCGAATAGTTTGTTTAGGAACAGACCACATATGGCAAGTCCTGCAATATTTCCTACCCACACAATTTTCCGAAGCAAATTGAATGGTTCACTAATTCTAAATAGAATCATAAATCCGACTATGGCAAGCAACATTGTAGCTGCCGTTGCCACCTCATTAGTTTCCAAGCCAAAAGCCCTACCACACATTACCAGGGCTCCCACTGCTACTACATCCGTAAGGCCTGCCGGCAATGCCCTTAACAGCACATTGGCAAGGAAGTTGCCTTTGATTCTGCTTTTGTTTGTTTCCATTGCCAGGAAAAATCCCGGTACACCGATTGTAAACATACTAATAAGAGAAACCTGAGACGGTTCCAATGGATATGTAATCATAAATACTGCCGAGAATATTGACAGTAAGAATGAGAAAATATTTTTTACAAGGAAAAGGCTTGCAGAACGCTGAATGTTATTTACTACACGCCGGCCTTCCAAAACTACCGAAGGCATTTTTGAGAAATCCGATTCAAGTAAAACAACCTGTGCTGCCTGAGCTGCTGCGTCACTTCCTGATGCCATGGCAACACTGCAGTCTGCATCTTTCATTGCCAATATGTCATTCACGCCATCACCTGTCATGGCAACAGTATGTCCTGCCTTTTTAAGTGCCTGAACCATCTGCTGTTTTTGTTTTGGAGTAACACGACCGAATACCGTATTTTCATTTACAGCCCTGTAAATATCCTCTTCAGACTGAAGAGTCGTGGCATCAACGTAATTTTCTGCATTGGCAATTCCCGCCTGATTCGCCACCTCTGCTACCGTTGCTGCATTATCACCTGAAATTACCTTTACCGTAACTCCCTGATTTTCAAAATATTTAAAAGTCTTTGGTGCCATTTCTCTTATGGCGTTAGACAAGGTTATAATTCCGTAAGGAATGACCTTATCTGTCAAGGGTTCTCCATCTATGGTTCCAAGATATTTTCCAAAAACAAGAACACGGTAACCTTTACCTGCCAAATCCCTGATAAAGTCTTCGTAGTTAGCATAATCTTCCCTTAAAACAAGTTCCGGTGCTCCCAGCACATAGGCTCCGTCTTCATATGTAACGCTTGAATATTTTACTCTGGAAGAAAAAGACGTCCTGCTTACAGCAGTCTTTCCACTGTTTTGAGTATACTTCTTTTTCAGGGCCTCCATTGTAATATTATCTGATGACATATTGTTTGCGAAGTCACCAATCATAACCTCCAGAGGTGGAAGAGACGAATCATCTTCATACTCTTCCGTTTCTATACACTCATTTACAATCATATTATTTTCCGTGATTGTACCTGTTTTGTCCACGCATAAAACATCAACACGTGCCAATGTTTCAATACTCTTCATATCGTGCAGTAAAACTTTTTGCTTTGCCAGACGAATTGTACTTACTGCCAAGGCAACCGTTGTAAGAAGATACAGACCTTCCGGAATCATTCCAATAACAGCTGCAACCATAGCAACTATGCTTTCGCTAAAAGTCTCATGGTTTACGAAATATCCCTGAGCAAACAAAATGATACCAACCGGAATAACAGCAATGCCAACCCATTTAACAAGTTTATTAATGGCCCTTATCATTTCTGATTGCTCGCCACTTCCCATTTGCTTTGCTTCTAATGTTAATTTAGAAATATAAGAATCCTCACCGACTTTTTCAAGTCTTGCATAACACTCTCCGGAAACAATAAAACTTCCGGACATAAGTCTCATTCCCGCTTTCTTAGTCAGTTCATCAGATTCACCTGTAAGCAATGATTCATTTACCTGTACCTCACCTGACAGTACAACGGCATCTGCCGGAATCTGCTCACCACCGTGAAACACAACTACATCATCCAGCACTAACTGTTCCGATGAAACCTGTATCCTTTCCCCATTTCTGATTACTGTTGTGGATGGTGCATTAAGAATATTCATTTTTTCCAGAACATTTTTTGCCCTAACTTCCTGAAAAATTCCAATTAATGTATTTCCTATTACAACAGGCAAAAAAGTCAGACTTCGAAACGAGCCCGCTAAACAAACCAGAATTGTAAGAACAAAAAATATCATATTAAAATATGTAAATGTGTTCTCAATTATAATTTCTCTGGTGGTCTTAGAAACTGAATCCACCATAACGTTTGTTTTTCCCGCTTGTACCCGTTTTTCAACCTGACTTCGCGTTAATCCCTGTATTTCTAAATTATTATCCATACTTTGTCTCACCTTTCAAAATGATTACATTAATTATACACTTACGGTAAGACTTTTTAAAGTTGATATCAAAAATTTAACAATTTCTACATCAAATGTTCATCATAAATAGCTCTTTGTCCCCCAATGAATTTAGGTCTGACTCTTGCAGCCAGAACATTTGCCTCACCGATTTTTCTATTTTCCAATTTAACCGGCACTGCAACTTTCTTTAAATGCATTCCTATCAATGTTCCACCAATATCTATTCCTGCGTCTGCCTTAATTTCTTCCAAAGCTACAGGTTCTTCAAAAGTTTTATAAGCTGTTGTTCCAAAAGAACCTCCTGCCTTTGGCTGTGGTACCACATTTACAATATCTGCAAAAGGAACTGCCTTTCGTTCAACAATAATTGCACGGTTTAAATGCTCACAGCACTGAGCTGCAAGATATATTCCCTTTTCCTGCAATACATCATATATTCCCTTAAAGACTGCCTGTGCCACCTCAAGATTAGAATTAGTTCCAATTCTGTCTCCGCATATTTCGCTTGAAGAACAACCCACAACTAAGATTTGTCCTTTTTTTAATCCTGCTTTTTCTACTATCTCCTTTGTGACATTTTCTGCCTGTTTTGTTAATTCAGAATACATTTAAACTCCTTCTTTCTTTAGAAATTATTCTTATACTAACTTCTTAATAAGTGCTGTTGCCTTTGATGCTTCGAGAGCTGCTACTAAAATGTATGCAAGTACTATACATGTTCCTGCCTGAATAAAGTTACTTGGAATTGATGCTGCTGCAGCAAAACCGTATCCAAGAAGTGTGCTTTCATATAAGAAGTAACCAAACACCATAATAAGTTCAGCTACTACACTGCTTACGATATATGCAACAACTTTATTAATGTTAGCTTTCTTTATTGCCTTAAAAATCAACCATGCAGCAATTGCCATTAAAAGTTTTATAACTAATGTTCCCGGAACATATGTAGTGTAACCTGCAATTAAATCAGACATTGCTGAACCAATACCTGCTGCCAGTCCTCCATAAATACCACCAATAAGCCATGCGCTAAGTAATACCATAGTATCTCCAATATTTACATATCCATTAGTTCCAAGTGTAGGTACCTTAATAATATAAGTAGCTACAAAAGTAATTGCCGCAAAAAGTGCTGTAAGTACAATTTTGTTTACTGATTTATTTGTCATAACAATATTCCTCCCAATATAATTCATTATTATATATTTTGCAAAATATTTTAATTCATATATGACAAATATGAATTAAATAACTGTAATGATTATATCAGCATATGGTATTATTGTTATAGCCAATTTATTCAAAATTTATAATACCAGTTTGTGTTATCACTATGTTTTTCCCTCTGGCTACTCTTCATCTGCATAGACCATTGCGCACCTGACTGCTCTTTTCCAACCTTTTAATTTATTATTAACAATATTATCTGGCATTTGTCTGTCAAACTGTCGGTCTATACTCTGATTCTCAATTATTTCCTCTTTGCTCTTCCAGTAGCCCGTAGCAAGTCCTGCCAGATACGCAGCACCCAATCCTGTTGTTTCAATTACTGACGGACGTATTACACTTTTGCCTGTAATGTCTGATTGAAACTGCATAAGAAGATTGTTAGCCGACGCTCCACCGTCCACCTTCATTGAATTAATTTCTTCTCCAAGATCCTGCTCCATTGCCTTAAGTACATCATAAGTCTGATAAGCAAGAGACTCAAGTGTCGCCCTTACAAAGTGCTCTCTACTTGTACCTCTGGTAATTCCCACAGCCATTCCTCTGGCATTTTGTTTCCAATATGGTGCTCCCATTCCTGTAAATGCCGGCACTACATATACACCATCACTGTCTTCTACCATGCTGGCAATCCTCTCGCTTTCCGGTGCATTCTCTACAATTCGCATCTGGTCACGAAGCCACTGTATTGCTGCACCTGCCACAAAAACACTGCCCTCTAGTGCATATTCAACTTTGTCAGTAGATGCGGCAATTGTAGTTATTAAACCATTGCTTGATTTGACAATCTTATCACCGGTGTTCATTAACAAAAAGCATCCGGTTCCATAGGTGTTTTTAACCTCTCCCTTGTTAAAACAACATTGTCCAAACAATGCCGCCTGCTGGTCTCCTGCAACACCACTAATTGGGACTTTTGCTCCCAGCAAATCCGTTGTTGTATATCCAAAGACCCCGCTTGAAGCCTGAACTTTCGGCAACATAGATTGAGGAATATCAAGAATCTTCAATAGTTCCTCATCCCATTTCAAATCTCTTATATTATAAATCATTGTCCTGCTGGCGTTTGTATAATCCGTTGCATGAATTGCACCGCCACTTAGTTTCCACATAAGCCACGTGTCAATTGTTCCAAAAAGTAACTCACCGTTTTCGGCCTTTTTTCTTGCTCCTTTTACATTATCCAATATCCATTTTATCTTAGTTCCTGAAAAATAAGCATCGGGGACAAGTCCTGTCTTTTCTTTAATTAGTTCCCCATATCCCTCGTTTACAAGTGCGTCCACAATATCTGCAGTTCTTCTGCACTGCCATACAATGGCGTTATAAATAGGTTTACCTGTATTTTTATCCCAAACCACAGTTGTTTCACGCTGATTTGTTATGCCTATGGCATCTATGTCGCTTCCCTTTATCCCGGTGACATTCATTATCTCTTCCATTGTTAAAAGCTGCGTCATCCAGATTTCTTCAGGATTATGCTCAACTAATCCCGGCTTCGGAAATATCTGTTCAAATTCCTTGTTTGCCTGGCACACAATTTTCCCGTTCTTATCAAATAAAATTGTTCTGGAACTGGTTGTTCCCTGATCCAATGCCATTATGTACTTTCCCATTTTTTATCCTCCGTGTGTGTAAATATGTAACTGTATTCAATTGTAAATCACCATGTTTTAAAATTCAACAGTTGTGTATATTTTACTTTCCTGCAATTTGCTTATTTATTATTTACTAATTTACGATTGAGCAATTTGCATTTTTTATATCCAAAAAAATCAAACCATAGTTGTAAATTATCTCAAAAATAATTTTGTCTGCTATGGTTTGACCTTTTAATTTTGTATTACCTGATTATCAATTATATCTACTAATCTTCATAATCTATAAATCCCAATGGATCCACTGGTTTACCGTCTTTTTCCATTGAAAAATATACGTTATCTCCTTCTTTTGTAAAATATCTTGTTGGAGTATTTACATATGCAATTGTCTGTCCGGCTTCAACAAAATCACCTGCTTCAATTTCCGGATTTACAATCTGTCCGTAAGTAGCAATATAACCGTCACCTACAGCCTGTTTTATATATACTCCAAGCTCGTCATCTTCTGAAATTTTTGTAATGACACCGTCTGCAGCCGCCTTAATTGCTGTGCCTTTTGAGCTTTGAATAACCAATCCGGGATTGCATTTATATTCATCCAATGTTGAATAATAAACTGTGTTTTCCATATCATATGGCAACAGAATGCTTCCCTGAACCGGCCACAGTAGCTGGCTGTCCTTATTGAATTTAAGTGCCTTAATCTGAGCTGCAGCTTCAGAAGACAAACCATACAAATAGTCATCCCCTTTTGCATTGGACTCAGTATTTTCTTCAACCACATTGTTTGCGTCTACTATTTCGGTTTCTCCCGGTTCTTTGTTTTTTACACTTTCATAATCAGCGACTCTGTCTGCCGCTGTAGTTTCTTCCATAACCTTTTGTGCTGCTTCGATGTTTTCATTTGCAGTTGTTACAGTATTTTTTGCCTCTTTCAAATTAACAACATTTTTGTCAGCCTTTTGACCTATGAAATAAGTACCGGTCGCCACGGCCGTCAATGCTATCACACAGACAATTACTGCTGCTATAAATTTCTTATCCATACTCATCACCTCATTGATAGTATGACCCATGTTTTACTGATTTATACAATTTTTTTAAAATTTAGTATTTATAGTTATTTTTATTGCCAACTATTTAATAATCAACAATAGAGCAATCATAAAATGTTTTTAAAATTTCCTTCCAGTCTTTTCCTTTTTCTGCCAACTCTCTTGCGTAATCCATGCTCAATCCAATTCCGTGTCCCTTTCCTTTTGTTTCAATCCTTATTCCTTTTTCATATTCCTTTATATCCATACTTGTTGAATTTAAATTCAGTGCTTTTGCAAATTTACCTGCTTCTATCTTTGTATCATATATTTTTAACCAAATCTGGTATCCCTCTTCATCCTTACTTGAGACATCAAATGAAGAAACAAATTCACTTATATCCATATCTTTTAAATTAGTTAATTCCTTTTTATCCTTATATATAATAATGCCTCTTGCTTTCAATTTTTCTAAAAAATCCTTTAATGTAAAAAATCTTACACTTAAATAATTTTCGCTTTTGCTATCACTTTCACATTTTACAGATTTATAGTAATTGTAATCATCTACCAAAATCTTTGATAAATCTCTTGTCTGTCCATTACTCGTATTATGAAATAAAGGCAAAATTATTTTTCCTTTATTTTTCATTACTTTGCCTTTTGTTTTGCTCATTATATTGCTTATTCCCTCAAAATTTTTTGAAAAAACTCTGCTTTTCCCCAATCCGGAAACTGTATAAAACATCCCCCATCCACTCAACATATTTTCTTCTTTATATTTATCATACCAATTTCCAGACATTTGCTGATACGAAACATATGGAAGACCCAGTTCCTTAGCATTAATCGAATGTTTGTTTATCATTTTATTTAAAATGTAAGTTCTCACTACCACACTTTGAGCCTTAAGCGCCTCCTTAGGACTATCTATAGACATTTGTGCCATTATCACACAAGGAATAAACGCCTCAACATCCATAGTCATGCTATATCCATTGCTTTCCATAACAACCTGTTTCCCAATTTTTTCAATAGGAAGTTTTTGTGGATTTATTTTATTATTTATTAATGATGCAATTGTAATTGTTATCATTCCTGTTAATACAAGAAATAAAGATGTCTTATTTTTCATGACCCGGCGCTTAATAATATACTTACTCAGGATATTATATGTTGTGTTTTTTTGAAATATGAATTGGTGGATAGCATGTACGAGCAAGTTTGTTTTCTTCACTTAACTTTACATGTACTTTCGTCATTGATTTTTGTTGTGGGATAATATATACATGTAAGTTTGTTTTTTTACTTAACTTTACATGTACTTTCGTCACTGATTTTTGTTATGGGGTAATATGTACATGTACATTTGTATTTCTGCTTACCTTTACATGTACTTTCGTCTCTAATTTTTGTTGTGTGGTAGTATGTACATGTACATTTGTATTTCTGCTTACCTTTACATGTACTTTCATCACTAATTTTTGTTGTGGGATAATATATACATGTAATCTTGCTTTTTTGGTTAACTTTACATGTACTTTCGTCACTAATTTTTGTTGTGGGATAATATATACATATAAATTTGATTTTTTAGTTACCATTTCATGTACGTACGACATTAATCTTTCTTGTGAGACAAGTTGTGCATAAGAAATTTTCATATTATGTTTCACTCGCATTATATGGCTCAACATATTGATTATATTAAAAAATTATGATATACTTTTCAAATAGCACATATTGATTATATCAAAAAGTTATGATATACTTTTCAAATAGCACATATTGATTATGCTAATATGATCTAAATTAATTTTATTGCGGAGGAAATGGGTATGAATGATATTAACGAACTACTGCAACAACGACTGACCGAAATAGATTCTATGATTAACGAGGCTAATAATTTTCTAGTTTCTGCACCTAACGGAACATTGAATTTGTCCAGATGTAAAAATACAGTTCAATACTACTGGAACCAGGGAGAACATAGAACTTACATCCCAAAAGGCGATTCCGACTTTTTACGTAAACTTGCTCAAAAGGAATACACTCTAAAACTTTTACCTGAATTGCACAAGGAACGCCTTTCAATAATTAATTTTATTGAGCGATCTACAACTAAGTCTTTAGTCGATGCATATAATGATTTAAAAACTGAAAAGCAAAAATATGTTTTGCCATACATTTTCCCTTCCAACGAGTATGCAAAACAATGGGAGCTGGAGCAAAATCAAGCTAAAGAAACTATTTACAAAACAAATCGACGCTTTGCACTGGAGTCCGAAGACTTAACCGAGAACGGAATTTTAACTGAAAAAGGCGATTATGTTCGTTCAAAATCCGAAAAAATAATTGCTGATAAGCTCTTTTTGTTAAAAATTTCATATATATACGAAGCTCCTCTTCTTTTAAAGGGACATGGATATATCAAACCGGATTTTACTGTACTCAACAAACGAACCAGACGTCAATATATCTGGGAGCATTTTGGAATGATTGACAATATTGATTATGCTGGAAAAACCTCAAAAAAACTTGAATTATATATGAAAAACGGGTACATCCAAGGCAAAAATTTTCTTTCAACATTTGAAAGTAGTGTGGCTCCCTTAAAAACCAATACCCTTGAAACTATAATACAGGAATTTTTTTTATAATGCACGTGGATATTAATTATATATTTCTTCCTTTGGTGTATTTTTGCCCTCCCTAAAAATGCAACCGGCAAAAGTACGTGGATATAGATTGTATATTACCTTTTTTGGTGTGTTTTTGCCCTCCCTAAAAATGCAACCGGCAAAAGTACGTGGATACAGATTGTATATTACCTTTTTTGGTGTATTTTTATCCTCCCTCAAAATGCAACCGGCAAAAGTACGTGGATATAGATTGTATGTTACCTTTTTTGGTGTACTTTTGCCCTCTCCCCAAATGCGTCCGGCGAAAGTACGTGGATATGAATTGATATTCTCCTTTTTTGGACGTACTATCGTCCGCCGAAAAAATATATCTTAAAAAGTATCCTTTGAAACTCAACAAAATTCAACATTACTACAATAAAGAGGCGTGCCAAAGCACGCCCCAAAAACAACTCTGCTATATCCTTATCGATTCAACATAACAAAATTTCAGATTTTCAATTAATCCATCTTAACTTCCACTTTCTTAAGATGCCAAATATCCTTAACGTATTCTTCTATAGTTCTGTCGGATGTAAACTTACCAACATTTGCTACGTTAAGCATAGCCGATTTCGCCCATCCTTCCTGGTTCTTGTATGCTTCCTCAACTCTTGACTGAGCTTCTGCATATGAACGGAAGTCTTTAAGGATAAAGTATCTGTCAGCTACCCCTGTTTCTTCCTTAGTAAGAAGTGAATTGTAGATAGGTCTGAACAATTCAGGATCTTCCGGTGAATAGAAACCATTAATTAACTGCATAAGAACCTTTCTGATATCCATATCTGAATTGAAAATTTCCATTGGATCATATCCGCCATTATTTTCATAGTTTATAACTTCATCAGATGACATACCGAAAATAAATGCATTTTCCTCTCCAACTTCTTCAACAATTTCAACATTGGCACCATCCATTGTGCCAAGAGTTAATGCTCCGTTAAGCATGAACTTCATGTTACCTGTACCTGAAGCTTCCTTCGAAGCTGTGGAAATCTGTTCAGAAACATCCGCTGCTGCGAAAATGATTTCAGCATTAGATACACGATAGTTTTCAATAAATACAACCTTTAACTTTCCGTTAATTGATTCATCATTGTTAATTACGTCTGCAACACTGTTAATTAATTTAATTGTAAGCTTGGCAATCTTGTATCCTGCTGCAGCCTTAGCACCGAAAATAAATGTTCTTGGTGTAAATTCCATACCAGGATTTTCTTTAATCTTATTATATAAGTACATAACATGAAGAATGTTAAGTAACTGTCTCTTATATTCATGAAGTCTCTTAACCTGTACATCAAAGATAGAACGTGGGTCAACATCAACACCATTGTGTTCCTTGATATATTTTGCAAGACGAACCTTGTTTTTATATTTGATATTCATAAATTCAGCCTGAGCCTTCTTATCATCAACATAAACTTCAATACCTTTAATTTTTGGAAGATTTGTAATCCATTCATCGCCAACCTTATTAGTTACCCATTCTGCAAGAAGTGGATTACCGTGAAGTAAAAATCTTCTCTGAGTAATACCATTAGTCTTGTTGTTAAACTTTTCTGGCATCATTTCATAGAAATCTTTTAATTCCTGTTTTTCCAAAATTTCTGTATGAAGTTTTGCAACACCATTTACAGAATAACCTGCACAGATTGCTAGGTGAGCCATCTTAACCTGACCATCATAAATAATTGCCATCTTAGCAATCTTGTCACGATTTCCAGGATACTTCTGCTCAATTTCAACACAGAATCTTCTATTAATTTCTTCAATAATCTGATAACATCTTGGAAGAAGTCTTGAGAATAACTCAATTGGCCATTTTTCAAGAGCTTCAGCCATAATAGTATGGTTAGTATATGCAACACACTTAGTTGTAACTTCCCATGCTTCATCCCATCCTAATAAATATTCATCCATAAGAAGTCTCATAAGTTCTGCTACTGTAAGCGTAGGATGTGTATCGTTCATCTGGAATACAACTTTTTCATGTAATTTTTTAATATCATCATGATTCTTTAAATATTTCTTAATAGCAGTCTGAAGTGAAGCTGATACAAAGAAATACTGCTGTTTTAATCTAAGTTCCTTACCTGCATAATGGTTATCATTAGGATAAAGAACCTCTGTAATAGTCTTTGCAAGATTTTCCTGCTCAACAGCTGCCATATATGAACCTTTGTCAAATTCATCAAGATTGAAATGAACAACCGGTTCTGCGTCCCATATTCTCAGTGTATTTACAACGTTATTGCCATATCCGACAATTGGCATATCGTATGGAATAGCCATAACTGCCTGATAATCTTCCTGTGAGAAATAGTTGCGTCCGTCTCTGTGTTCAATCTTAACAGTTCCACCAAATCTTACTTCACAAGCATATTCTTCTCTCTTAATCTCTAAAGGATTAATATGTCTTAACCAGTCTTCCGGAATTTCTTTCTGGAAACCATTTTCAATTTTCTGCTGGAACATTCCATACTTATACCTAATACCACAGCCATATGCAGGATAATTAAGTGTAGCAAGACTGTCTAAGAAACATGCTGCAAGTCTTCCAAGACCACCATTTCCAAGAGCTGCATCAGGTTCCTGATCCTCAATTACGTTAAGATCAAGTCCTAATTCTTCAATAGCTTCTTTAATTTCATCACGGGCAGAAAGATTAATAATCATATTTCCTAATGCTCTGCCCATTAAGAATTCCATTGAAAGATAATAAACTGTTCTTTCATCTGCTTCTTCATATGCCTTCTGTGTAGCAATCCACTGATCAATAACAATATCCTTAACGGCGTATGCAACACAAACAAACTTATGTCTGTCACTTACTTCATCAAGTGTCTTACGGTAAAGCATCTTTGCCTGGTCTTTTACTCGTTTCTTAAATTCAGTTATAAAAACCTCTTTTTCATTTGCTAATGCCTTTTTAGTCATATATTTTTCTCTCCTCTTTCCAAAGCCAAAGGAACGATAACACTATCGTTCCTTTTATATTTGTAGCTTATGTCAATATAACTAGTCTTTAAGCAGTTTTTTCAACGCTGAATGTTACTTTTTCACCATTGATATTCCACTCTTTCTCATACCCATTTATTCTATCAAATTCCACATTATCTGCCAACACCTCTGACTTAATTTCGTCAAGATTGTCCTCAATAATAGTCTTAATCTTATCGTTCTTGTCTACATTTACTATAATCTTATCCATTACCTCGAATCCGGCTTCTTTTCTCATCGTCTGAATTTTGCTGACAATCTCTCTTACAAAACCTTCTTCAATAAGTTCATCTGATAAATTAGTGTCAAGAACAACAGTTACTGCATTGTCTCCTTCTGAAACATAGCCTTCAACCTGAGCCATATCAATAAGTAAATCTTCTTTTTCAAGAACAACCTCTGTTCCATCAAAGTCAAATTTCAAAGGTTCCCCTGCATTAAGCTGGTCCATAGCCTTATTTCCATCAAGGTTAGCCAATGCTTCCTTGATTTTGCCTAAGAACTTGCCATATTTAGGACCTACAGTTCTAAGCTGTGGTTTAAATGAATATGAAGTAAATGCTCTTACATCATCAGTAAACTCTACTTCTTTTATATTCAATTCATCAGCAATTATTTCCTTGAAAAAGTCTGAAAGTTCAAAATCTGCCTTAACAAACATCTTTCCGATAGGCTGTCTGTTCTTAATATTTGATTTATTTCTGCAGGCACGACCAAGTACAACAACTTTAAGAACTCTCTCCATGTTTTCTTCAAGTTCTGTATCAATATATGCTTCATTTACTTCAGGGAAATCACATAAATGAATTGACTCTTTCGCTGTAGGATCAACGCTTCTTACAAGATTCTGATAAATATCTTCTGTCATAAACGGAATCATTGGTGCAGCTGCCTTGATTAAAGTTTCAAGTGCTGTATAAAGTGTCATATAAGCATTGATTTTTTCCTGTGGCATTCCCTTGGCCCAGAAACGTTCTCTTGAACGTCTTACGTACCAGTTAGACATTTCGTCAACAAAATCATCTAAAGCTCTTGCAGCTTCCGGAATCTTGTAGTTTGCCAGACTATCATCCACAGTTTTTACCATAGAATTCAATTTTGACAATAACCATTTGTCCATTACTGATAATTTATCGTAATCCAATTCATATTTTGTAGGGTCAAATTGGTCAATTTCCGCATAAAGTATATAGAATGCGTAAGTATTCCAAAGTGTACCCATGAATTTACGCTGTCCTTCTTCAACTGCCTTTCCATGGAAACGGTTTGGCAGCCATGGTGCCGAATTGATATAGAAATACCATCTGATTGCATCTGCACCGTATTTCTCCAATGCTTCGAAAGGATCAACTGCATTTCCTTTAGACTTACTCATCTTCTGACCATTTTCATCCTGAACATGACCAAGAACAATAACATTCTTATATGGTGCTTTGTTAAATAGCAAAGTTGACTCTGCAAGAAGTGAATAAAACCATCCTCTTGTCTGATCTACTGCTTCAGAAATAAAGTCTGCCGGAAACTGTTTTTCAAATATATCTTTATTTTCAAATGGATAATGATGCTGTGCAAAAGGCATAGCTCCACTGTCGAACCAGCAGTCAATAACTTCCGGCACTCTCTTCATTGTGCCACCACATTCAGGACATGGCATTGTAATTTCGTCAATATAAGGTCTGTGGAGTTCAACTGTCTTAGCCTTCTCATCCCCTGACTTTTCAAACAATTCCTGTCTGCTTCCGATTGACTGCATACAGCCACAGTCACACTGCCAGATATTAAGCGGTGTACCCCAATAACGGTTACGGCTGATTCCCCAATCCTGAACATTTTCAATCCAGTTTCCAAAACGTCCTTTTCCAATACTTTCAGGAATCCAGTTAATTGTATTATTATTTCTAACTAAATCATCTCTTACTGCTGTCATCTTGATAAACCATGACTCACGTGCATAGTAAATAAGCGGAGTATCACATCTCCAGCAATGTGGATAACTATGTTCAAATTTAGGAGCATCATAAAGAAGTCCTCTTCCATCTAAATCTTTTAATACTTCAGGATCTGCCTTCTTAACAAACAATCCACCAAAAGGTGTATCATCTGTCATATCACCTTTCTCATCTACTAACTGTACAAAAGGAAGGTCATAATTTCTTCCTACATTAGCATCATCCTCACCAAATGCCGGTGCAATATGAACTACACCTGTACCATCTGTTAACGTTACATAAGTGTCACATGTAATAAAGAATCCCTTCTTATGCTGCTTATCTGCTATCTTCTTTGCGCAGTCATATAAAGGCTCGTACTCTTTATGTTCAAGGTCTTTTCCCTTATATGTTTCAAGTACTTCGTATGCCTTAACGCCTTCTTCTTCATTTCCAAGACGTCCAAGTACTGTATCGAGAAGTGCTGATGCCATATAATATGTGTATCCGTCAGCAGCCTTAACCTTAGCGTATTCTTCATTAGGATTTACACAAAGAGCCACGTTACTTGGAAGAGTCCAAGGTGTTGTAGTCCATGCAAGGAAGTATGCATCTTCATCTACTACCTTAAATCTTACAATGGCTGAACGTTCCTTAACATCCTTGTATCCCTGAGCAACTTCCTGAGATGAAAGTGGTGTTCCACAACGTGGGCAATAAGGTACAATCTTAAAGCCTTTGTATAATAAACCTTTATCCCAAATAGTTTTAAGAGCCCACCATTCTGACTCAATGTAATTATCTTCGTAAGTAACATATGGATGTTCCATATCTGCCCAGAAACCTACGGTACCTGAGAAATCTTCCCACATACCCTTATATTTCCAAACACTCTCTTTACATTTATTAATAAACGGAACTAAACCGTATTCTTCAATCTGATCTTTTCCGTCAAGTCCTAAAGCCTTCTCTACTTCTAACTCTACTGGAAGTCCATGTGTATCCCAGCCTGCTTTCCTTGGAACCATATGTCCCTTCATTGTCTGGTAACGTGGAATCATATCCTTTATAACACGGGTTAAAACGTGTCCGATATGAGGCTTTCCATTAGCTGTTGGAGGTCCATCATAAAATGTATATGTTTCTCCTTCCTTACGGCTATCCATACTCTTTTCAAAAATGTCGTTGTCTTCCCAAAATTTTTCTGTAGCTTTTTCACGTTCTACAAAGTTAAGATTTGTCGATACTTTCTTGTACATGTCGTACTCCTTTCTTATATAATAAATAAGACTTTCGTCCTGTCTAAGGACGAAAGTCTGTAATTACTAACGTTATACCACCTTTAACAGCATACTCGGGATATCCCCTTTATATGTGTTCTCTGTAACGGGAGAAACCGTCAGCTCCTACTTAATGTTAAATAACTTTTAGTAAAAAGTTCGGGCTGCAACTCCGGAGTGATTTTCATATATCAGTTACTAGCATCCGCCTCTCACCAATGACGAACTCTCTGTGACGTTTACTGATAAATTACTGTCTCCATCAATGTCTTTTCTTTATCACTAGTTATTTTAGACAATTCATAAAAAAATGTCAACCACTATAATTTCTTATTTCCTATATAATTTCAGCAATCATGAATAATACTTATTTATCGCATCCAAAGCTTCTTCTTGAGATAACTGGAATCTTTTCTCTATCTGCTTTATGATTAGTTCTTTTGTGGCTCCCAATTCCTTTGCCATTTCAATTGAAGCACGTAAACCTTCCTGTATGCCCTCCTGCTTTCCTTCAAGAATCATGTCATCTATTGCCTTGCACATGTTTATCTCCTCCTCTTTTTCATACATATCCATATCTATTTTTGTTTTCCCGAATGTTTCTATCATTCTAGCAGATTCGATGTCCATATGTAAATAGTATTGACGGTTATTCTCCAATATTTTCTTCATCTCCACAAGGCTGTCGGATGCGTTGATGAATTCAAGTACTTTTCCAAGCTCTGTTTTGAAAACTGTAAAGTCCTTTATCTCCTTTGGGGAGATTAAATTTATTCTATAATCGTTTACAAATTTCAAGGTGTCTAAGTTTGTGTCACTAAACATTTCGTAAAGGCTTTTGGGAGCATCCCATATTTCGTTCCCCCAATAAATAACAAGCGTGATTACCGGGGTAATTTTGTCTTCCCCCGTTACTCCTGATAAAAATTCTGCGGAATTCATTTTATCTTTATTCTTTTTATGCTGCTTCTCTATGTTTGTGATTTGTCCGGAATAATTTAATGCGTCGTATAACATGTTTCTTACGGGCATGGCGTAATGTACTTCTGACTGATTCTCTATTCCCAATAGAAAATAAGTATATTTATCGTCACGCTTCACTACACATTTTTTGATTATGTCCCTATACTTCTCCACAGAGCCATTGGCTCTGCCCAGTCCGTAAGGAATTGCAGTTTCGCTTATATTCTCTTCCTGTAAATTCTCTGATTTAATTATCTGTCTGCCTTCATATAAATAATAATTAAACACATCTGCAAACTTCGCATTGTCCGACATATATTCTTTAGCTAATAAATCCTGTTTTCCCATACTCTTCCCCTTTTGTATTTGTTACTAATTGTATTAATAAAAGTATATATTAGCGATTGTATATTGTCAACACATTGTTTATGTTTGTTTGCATACTGTATTATTTTTAAGATTGCATTACACAAAAAAAGAAGCATCGCCCCAATTAGGTAATGCTTCTTCTTTATCTACGGAGTTACCACACCTCCCCAACCATATTCCTCTTCATTGTTAATATAGTATGGGTTGAATTTTGGTAACTTGTGTAAAATATACTTGTATAAATATTTATGTTCTTCAAGAGATGGTGATAAACCAGCTGTATAAATCTTATGTGCAATCTGCGCAAAAGAAGTTAAGAATGCATATTGTCCATAAATTATAACATCCTTTCCGGATTCATCAGTAGCTACCACAAAGGCTCTTATCCACAAAGAGTTTACCATATATGCATCCATATTTGTCATGGTTCTGACATAGGTTGTTAATCCGTCTGACTTTTGCTTTATGCCCTCATCTGTAGCTAAATATCCTCTGGTATACATTACTTTGTTGTAATACTTATCCCCTATGTAACTGAAATCAAGATTTTTCTTGGAATTATCAGTATATGGTATAGGATTTAAAATTGTGTAAGATTTATCCAAAAGGTTTTTAGAATTATCGCCCGTAGTATTAATGTCCTTGGAATATATAGTCCCTAACTTCCTTACTATGTACTTTTTTCCTTCAACCTCTATTGTGCTTCCAATATCCGGAGCCTTGCATACGGTTCGAAAAGCAACACCTTCATTCATGGCAGCTTTAGTTCTAATCTGGCATCCAACTATTTGAATGTCGAAAGATACCAAAGTATTTTCAGCAGCATTTACAGTATTACTGTTAATACTGTAAATGCCTGAAAAAGCAATCGAACATATCATGAAAAGTGTAACAATTTTTCTTATAAACTTATTCATCTGCCACCCTTTCTAATCAATTATTATTCAGTAGCTATTGCATTAAATCTAAAATCATCCAAAGAAATCATCCGGATCAATATCTGTTATTGATTCCACATCATTACCTGTTATTGGTACTGTATGATCTTCCATAATTACATTATTAACATCAAATTTAGTGATTACCATTTCAGGGGTTTCATACTTATTTGTGTTTATCATTTTACTCTCCTTTTGTTGTTTCTCTCCAATAAACTACACTTGTTCACCTGTATTAGCAGTTGCACTTTCATATTTTTTTACCTGATAGAAACCATTTTCAGTAATATTTCTGGTAATCCAATCTGCAACACTTGTATACGGTGTATCCGGATTCAATTTATCATTCAGTATCTTCAACAATATTGTTTCATTGTCAACATTGTCAAATTGTGTCTTTGAAGTAAATTTACCACGATCCATATAACTCTTATAAGCATAATTTTTAGCCAGATGTGCATAATAGTATAAATCACGATACATCGCATTTACATATTTATAATTTTCATCATTCTTACTCGTTATACCTAAAGCTTTCAGCATTTGCTTTGTTATATTTATGTAATTATTAGTTATAGAAACTATATTCAAAACATTATCGTATAAGTAATCATGTGCCGCTTTATTTGGCATCATACTGTTATTGTATAAATACTCTGCCATTTTGTAAATACTTACTGTTGGTACAACAGGTTTTTCGTAGCCATTCTCTTCTGTTGTATCATAAATAACTGTACCGTTTTCCGATATAGCATAAGCTCTAACTTTGTACTCCTGTGTCAATCCCTGAACAACATATTCAACAGGTTTAAATGTTACTGCATAGTAATCATAGTTATCCTTGTCGTTATCTCCTTCAGCTCCTGACCAGTTGGTTACAATTCCTTTCTCTTCTGTTGCAGTAAACTGATGTACACCCTTTTCTTCATTAGATGATATTTCGCCTAACTTTGTATTATCATTTGAAGGTGTATATGTTACTGTCATATCATCATTGCTTACACCACCAGCTAATGCATAAATTGTACCTCTTGCAACAATAGCTTCAATACTTGGGTTATCTTCTGTATCGCCGGTTTTCTGTACTGCAGCAATCTTACCTGCTCTTGATACTACTCTAAATGATGGTGCAAACTCGGATACGGCACCAGGAGTTGCATCTGTATTCATCTGAAATCCTCTAATTTCAACATTGCCCTTAGCTTCAACTACAGATTCCAGCATGATATACGATGTATAAGATGTTCCATCATCATTTGTTGTTTCAACCTTAACAAGATAACATGTTGTTAAATGATTTGCTGTCATAAGGTTCTTTGCCATAATCTGCAACTGACCATCAATATAATTATATTTTTCTACATCTGAATAGTTATATGAATCTGCTGTTCCATTCTTAATAGCCTCACGTGCAGCTTTTACCTGTGTTCTTGTCGTAAATCTACTTGTTACTGAAACCTTTGATTTTGCATTGTAATACTTAGCATTACCATTGATTGCAATGTAATCTCCATTGTATCCAATAACTGAGTTAACATGATTGTCTCCTCTGTTATAATAAAATGAAATTGTACCAGGTGTCTGTACGGGCTTACTTTGTCCTGCCTGAATATTAATTTCACTCTGTCCTGAAATAAGGTGCCAATCCTCTTTTGCTTCAGCCTTAACTTCAACATCTGTGCTAATTTCCTGTTCGCACCAATATGCTTTAACAGTAACCTTATTATTTGCAGCCTTTAATTTGTCTTGGTATGTATTATAATCAAATGTTAAAATCTGTTGCTGTGTATAAGGTCCACCAATTTCTTCATTGCCAATAAATATCTTGTATGTATATCCATAAGTAACCTGTTCCGGTAACTCACTCCAAGATACAGTAAATACACTGTTATCATTGTCATCATATGACATCTGAGCATTTATATTCTGCGCAGGTTGAATCTGTGGAATGTCTGCATGCAATGCCACAGGTATCAAAATTGATCCATCTTTGTAATTATTGATATTGTCCTGACTAGGATTATCTGAATCTGATGTTCCTTTAGTTGTATCAGGAACAATTCTTATCCAATAAAATTCAGTATCCTTTTGTCCACCCTTGTCACTATGAATTGGAAGATTTTCAGTTAACCAAGGAAGACCAATATGTATGGTATTTGTTCCCTGGATTCCTACATGAGAACCTGCTGTATTAGGGTCAACATCATACCACTTACCATCCTTACCCACGAATTTGTTATTATTTGTAGGGTCAACTTGTGCTCTTGCAATCTGAACTTTCCAGTTCTTTGTACCATCTTCATTATCATTTGCAAATCTAACATATTCTGATGTTGCAACTGACAACCAGTTTCCGTTGTATACAGAAATAGAAGATAATTTAGTATCTTTGGAATTGTACCATAATGCACCTGTTGTTTCATACAACTGACCATCATAATTTTCCACATTACATGTGTCATTTGTCTCCTGTGGATTTGTTCCACAATAATACATTGGTAATGTATTTGGATTTGAAATATTATCACTTGCAAGTGACTGTTTCCATGTACCTGAAAGAATACTTATAGTAACTTCTTTTTTATTATTTGTCTCGTCACACTCTGTCATGAAACCACCATTTGGATAATTGTCTGCATCGGCCATACCACCAATATTAATTGTTCCTGCCTGTACATCTTCCTTTTGTACTGTATAGTTATATGTAACTGTTCGTTCATCATTTACAGCAACTGGTGAGTCAACAATTTTCCATGGATCACCTTCAATTCCTGTAGTAAGAAATTCTCCAGCCTTAATTGGCTTGATAGTTAGGTTTCCTGTTGCTGTACCTGCTGTAAAACCAACATTTTTCATTGTAAGTGTAATAGGAATAACTTCTCCTTCAACATACATAGTCTTAGGAGTGCTTACATCAGATATAATCAAATCTGATAATGGCTTTCCTGTTGCATGTACATGTTCGTCATCATCACTACCTACTGTTATAACACTTACTGTACTTCCTTCATCAAATGCTACTAAATCTCCAAAGTCACATTTATTTGTAGTTACAGTTTTTGTCTTTGTTTCGCCATTTACTACATATTTGACTATGTATTCTTTTATATCATTTGATGCCGGCCATGTAGCTACAATGCTTCCGTTATTCTTTGTAAATGTAACTTCTTTAAGTGGATCATAGAATTTGAATCTCTTTGTATACTCGTTATTATCTTCGTCATCGCCTTCATCTACCACTTTGTCATAATCAGCTACTGCTTTAAGTTTGTAGAAATTTGTATTATCATCTAACTGTTTAATTTCATATGGGAATTCTGCTGTAAATGTATCACCAGCTTTTATATAACCATTTGTTTCAGTACCATTTATTAATTCCTTCTCATGATCATGACATATCCTATAGCCAATTTGTTTATCAGTTCCATCAGATAGTACATCAAATAAGAACACTGATAAGTTCTTTCCAGCTTCTGGTACTGCATCAGCATTACCGATATTTTTCATAGTAACACTAACTGTTACCGTCTCTCCAATATAATGTGTTCCCTCCGGTACACTAATATCTGTAATAACCAAGTCAGGCTTTTTTGTCTTTGATATTATTGCCTTATCTTCTTTAGAACTTGTAATTGTACTATGATAAATACTCTTTACAACTACCGTATGTTCTCCTACTGCATAATCTTTAGCAGTAATGTTCTGTACTTTTCCGGGAATTTCTGTTCCGTATGTTGGGTCATTATATACTTCACCATTAATTATAACCTGATACGTATATGAACCAAGCATTCTGTTTGGAATATTTGTTGACCATGATACAAACAAATCACCTGTTTCTGTTTCTGTATTTGTACCTGTTGCCTTAAGGTCAGTAATACCATATACAGTACTAATGTCTGCATCTGACAATGTTAATGTCTTGTCTGTTGCATTTCCAAAATCTAAGTTTCCAAGTCCGAATAACAAATCATAGGAATCATTTGTTGATTCAAATGACATTGAATATTCGATAACAGCATTTCCATCTTTATCTTTTACAAAGGTATAATCTTTTTCTTCGTAAATATCTTCTGGACCTGTATAATTTCCATCACGTACTTCTTCACGGCAACATTTGATTCTTATAGTCTGACCAATCAGTTCTTTTGGTCCATAAATGTTAAATCCCAGATTCTGTGTTTCACCATTTTTTGCTGCCTCATCATAAATTGCTGCCTTTATAGTCCATGCCTGATCATCTCCAGAATGTTTTCCCATATTGTTAAATGTTAAATCTGCGAATCCATTGCTGTTGTAGTCAACTTTGACATCTGCTCCGGTTTTTATATTACCGTACGCAGCCTCACATACTGTAAAATTCCATTTACTGTCAGTACCTGATTTATTCCATAGATTTGTTCCTTTACCATAAATATAGTTTACATATAACGGGAACTCATTCTGTCCCATAATATTGTCTGAACTTACATCTGATAAGTTTTCTTTTACTTCATCGCCATCTTTAATTACAACAATTGCACTTGTATGTGTTCCAACTGTTGTTGGCTGACCGTTGGCATTTGTACCATTTGCAAATGCATATGCAGGAACTGTTGCCATTTCCTGTGTTGGATCCTCAATTGTCTGATAAAGTTTGCCGTCTACATATACAGCATATTTTACTGCATCATCAACTGCAGTCCATTTTATTTCTTCGTAACGACATTTTTCCCACTGACCTGCATCATCTTTAAATGATATAGGTGCTCTATATTCTATATTTGTCTTTGCACTTGCCAAAACATTACCTGCTCCGTCAATTGTGCTTACAACCACTTCATATGTTCCATATGAACCTTCTGTAAACTGGTATGTAGCAGTTGTTCCTGTTACTGTAGCATCTTTTCCGTCTACTGTAACCTTGTATGTATATCCTGCATTTACTGCATCCTGTGATGGAGTCCATGCTATACTTGCCAAGCCGCTTTTATCAACTGTTCCCGCAACACCTGTTGGTGCATAATCTTTGACTGCTGATTTTCTAACATAAAACGGAACTGTAGTATTTCCATCTGCTGATGTTACTTCCAGCTTATAATTTTTGCCATTTTCAAGTTCAGCCTTCTTTATCTGTACATAAGCTGCACCGGAATTCGTATAATCTGCACCATTTAATTTTACTGTTTTAAACGGAGCACCGATTTCCTTATACCCAAAATAAATTGTTGTTGACTCATTATTAACTGTTGCAAGATATTTTGTATAATCAGCCGGTATATAATACTGATATTCGCCATTTGTTCCCGTTATGCTGACCCAAGTTGCCCCATCAGGTATTGTAGGCTCTGTTGTTGCCTCTTCTGATGTTTCAACCTGTGTTGGTGTAGTTGTTTCAACTTCATTACCAACTACTTTTAATGCAAAGGCTACATCCTGTTTAGAGTTTGTACAATAAACTATTACCTTGAATATATGGTTTTTTGCTCCATTTAAATTAAAAAGGCCCTGAGCCATATATGCAATATCACCACCATTGGCAACCTTAATACCATCAGCCGGATATCTTACTCCATCAACACTGACTGCACTAACAGATGCGCTATTTCCAATTATGAAAGAAACAAATGGAGTGTTGGCATTTCCATCTTTAAATGGGATGCCCCATGCTGGTTGTTCTAATGATGAAGTCTTATCGTACAAGCCAAAGTTTGCTTTGTTAGTTACTGATTTTTTAAATGTAGTCTGAATATAGTATTGGTCTCCATTCACTGCTATATTGGACTGTGTATCACTATCCTTAAATGGAGTCCAGTTTGGGTCGTCCAATTCAGGAACTGCAATCTCATATGGATCATATTTCCGAACTAAAATTGGGAATGTATGGTCTCCTGCTGTTTTTCTTTTAACAGTAATATAAAATACTTTTGAAGCAGCATCTCCCAAGTCTAGCAATGATTTTGATATTGTCATTACATCCGGATTTGTTGGAGACTGACAATATAACGCTGTATCTGTTATTTTGACTCCATCAATCCAAATAGAATCAAAATCTGTTTTAATTGAATTTGACGCAAATACAAATGCTTCTCCAGAAACAGTGTTGGCGTCTTTTCCTGCATATTCTACTGTTTTTGCATCTGTGAAAAATCCCCAAACACCTGTATCTGCAAAGAAATTATCGTTGTTAGCACCTTCATAGTCATAATTCTTTGCAATGTAAAATTTGTACTTTTTATCGCTTGTAGCGCTGCTACCACCATGTGATGATTTTTCATTCCACCCTTCTAAGTTGTCTGTAGAAGGTGTATTAGCCTTTGCCTCAGATATGTCAACAGACTCATCTGTTGGTGTCTGACTTTCTGTCTGTGTTTCTGTTGTTACAGGAGCTTCTGTTGTTGTATCATCACTTGTTCCATTTGTATTTTTAATGATGACTGTACCTGTTCCACCTGCATAATTGATTGTAACTGTATTTATCTGTTTTGTCAGAGCTGACAAATATACTACTGCTCCTGCACCCTGAATTGCTGCAACGCCTTCTGTATTTCCATTTACAGAGACGCTTGAAATTCCTGCAGGTACTGTAATATATATACCCTTTTCTTTTGCAAATACAGGTTGCTGAATATTAACTACATCTGAAATTCCGCTCATACTGTTTTTATCATAGTACCATGTGTTAGCATCTCCACCACCTATCACTTCCCATGAAGAATCGCCACTGGCCGGTGTTGTTTCCTGAGCAGTTGTTGTTACTCCTACTTCACCACTGCCTGTTACATCTGTTACTTTTACATTGCTAAATTTAAGTGTTGTTCCTGCGTCTACATTTGCAAGGTTGAACATAAACTGCATTGTATCGGAGTTTGCTGTAAAGCTACCTGTTAATGTATTATTTCCTGCTGACAATGCCTGGTTGGTAAACTCAGTGTGACCGATTTCATCTTTCATCAATACACCACCTGTTGCAGATGATGAATTTACATCAACACTAACATTGTACTTATGTCCACTTGTTACTGATATATTTTTTGTAAACGCCTGAACTCCCCAGTTTGATTTGTTGTTTGAAGTAAGTTTCAAAACGAACTCATCGTCTAAGTTTGTGCCATTCTGATATTTTCCTGCATTTCCACTTGACATATAATATCCCCAACCACCAAGACTGGTCTTTTCACTTGAACATATTGTGAATCCATCTCCTGTTGTAGTTTGTGTTGGCTTTGTCTCTGATGTTCCTGACTTTCTAATAGAAAATGCTGAGTCTTTTCCCTGATATACTCTTATATAATCAACATACATTGTAGCTGATTGAAAATCAGCACTTACAGTCTGTCCCAATGTAAATGGGGAACCGCTACTGCCAATTGCAAGATTTAACAATATGAAATGCTCTTTCTGGAACTCTTCCATTTCTGAACTGTTTATGTTAAGAGTCTCAAAGCATACACCATCCAGATAAAACTTCATAACATCTTCATACCATTCCACTGCATAATCGTGCCAATCGTTAATGCTGTCTATGTTTCCATATTGTTTTGTTTTCTCACTACCTAAATAATCATGAGCATAATTTGCATTTGTACCTGTTCCTGTATTCCAATGAAGTGTACTGATGATTTGTTTTTCTGCATTTCTATGTTCCATAATGTCTATCTCACCACAATATGGCCATGGTGCACCGTTCTCAATGTCATTGCCCATCATCCAAAATGCAGGCCATACACCTGAACGCATACCATCATCAAGTCTAAGTCTTGCTTCTACTCTTCCATACTTCATATACTGTTTGTTTAATGTTTTTATTCTTCCTGATGTAATCTCACCATTTTCCCTTTTGGCTGTAATGGCAAGTGCCTTTCCATCAGTAGACCCTGAGTCTGATGACATATCAACAATTCTTACATTGTCTGTGCTGTTGGTATATCTTTGTACTTCCTGATTGCCCCATCCATTATCACCATGTCCGGTATCATATGACCATGTTGATGAATCAGGTGCTCCTCCTACTGTCTGATTAAATTCATCATTCCATACTAATGACCATGAACTGCTTCCACTACTTGAGTTTACTGCAGCTTCTACTGTACTTGGTAAAATGTTTACACTGGTAAATATCATTGCAATAGATAGTAACAATGAAACAATCTTTTTCATCTTTCCCTTCATTGCTTTATTTCCTTCCTTATTTTTTTATTTTTAGGTAATGTTATAAAGTCAATTTGTATTTTTTACTTGCATTATTTTATGCACTTTTCAGCAATATTACGTGATTCTGTGTCATATTCTTTTTAGTTTTCTTATTATTTTCGTAGTTTTTCTCTATCTTTCCTTATTGCCTTTTTAAAAAATGATACAGAAAATAAGCATAGCTATAACTATACTTATAAAATACCACTGAGACATTTTAGTGTCAATTATGAAAAAACGTTTTCATGCCTATTTTTCCCCTTTGGAACATTATTTTCAGCGTAGAAAATCCGGTTAAATTTTCTTCTACTACATAACGATTTTAAGCCCTAACCATCCCACTACATTTCCAAGATTTACAAGACCTTTCTTTCTTCCTGCCATATTTACTGAAGACTTAAGTTCTATTCTTCTAAACCCACTATTTTCTATATGTTACCTGACGCAGGATCTTTAAATAAATCTCCCCATGGATTGGCACTAATATCTCCATCTACATATCCATCCATTGTCTTATCATCTACATCAAATTTAATTATTTCACATTCAGGTACTTCATATTTTTTCATTTGCCGAACCTCTTTCTTATAATCTCCAGTACTGTTTGTTATATCATTATATTATATACATCAATTGTACTACATTATTAAGTTGTATTGTTTTGTAAAATAAATTTCTTATTTTTTCTTTATTTTTATAGCTTTTATCCTGGTCCATTCACCATAAATAGTCTTTTTGTTATTTGCTACAACATAAGCTCTAGCTTTTACATAATATTTTTTATTAGCCTTTAACTTTGTCAAAGTAATTTTATTTTTCTTAAATGTCTTTATTCTGAATTTTTTTATTTTTTTATTTGTTCCATACTTTATCTGATATTTGACATTTTTTAATACTGTAATCTTTTTTACAACTACTTTTGCCTTTTTGGCACTCTTTGTTTTTTTCGTTGCTGAAACTACAGCAGTCTTCAAAGCTTTTTTGACTGTATCTTCCGTTACATTACTTTTTGTATTGTCTGTTGTGTTATTCTTTGAATCATTATCTTTTTGATTATTCTTATCATCCGGTTCTAAATCTCCCGGGTCTTTGTCGTCATCCTTAAACAAATCTGACCAGGGGTTTTCAATTATATCCCCATCATAATCATTCTTGGTGGCTGCAAATGTAACCGTATTCATCCCTACAGTAACAATCGCAACAGTTAAATATATTAATGTTCTTTTAATTATTTTATTAAACATAAGACTCCATCCTCTTGTTTTCGATTATTTTTTTATTTTAACTTTCTTTGGTGCAGACCACTTTTGGGCACCTACCGCCTTTATTCTTACATAAAGTTTCTTTTTATTTCTTAATATTTTTCTTTTGATTGTTACAGAAACTTTTTTAACTTTCTTTCTTACGATTACTTTTTTAAATTTTTTAGTTTGAGATATCTCAACAATATATTTCTGGGCTCCCTTTACTTTTTTAAATGTTATTTTTATCTTATTAAACTTTATATTTTTCTTTGTGGCTTTTTTTACTTTTGTTGCCCCCAACACATTTCCGATTGGTGCTGTTGTAGCTTGTTGATTTTTTGTTATTGGTTGTACTTTCGTAGTCTGTGGTACTTTTGTTGTTTGCAAATTTTTCGCTGTGCTAGTTTCCACTGCTTCGTTTCTTGTTGTTTCCACTATTCCGGCTTTTGTTGTCTCTACCGTTCCTGACTTTGTTGTTTCATCTGTTCCGGCTTTTGTTGTTTCCACCATTCCTGACTTTGTTGTTTCATCTGTTCCGGTTTTTGTTGTCTCTACTGTTTCCGAGTTGGTCGTCTCATCTGTGGTTGCCGGAGATGTAACCTGATTTGTTATAATTTCCAAATCTGATATTGTAGTAGTTTCTTCATCTTTCGTTGTGGCATCTTCTCTGATTTCCTCTTCCCATGGGTTTTTCACAACATCACCATCGAAATCATAATTGTTTTTCGACTCTGCAAATGCCACTGTACTCACACCAACCAACATTGATGCTGCAGTTATGTATATAATTGCTTTTTTTACTATTTTCCTCATAATGTAAACTCTCTTTTTCCTGAATTTCTTGTGTATACCCAAAATTATGGACATACTCTGATTTGATTTTAACACTTAGGTTAGAAAATAACAATCATTTTTGTGATTATGTTTCTTTCGGCTAGAGATACACTCTAAGTTTCATTTTTTCAAACTTCTACACGTACTTTCCACACTACTTTCCAAACCAGCTCCAGAAATACACCCAGGGCTTCATTATATCAAGCTTCTACACGTACTTTCCCCTCTTCTCTTCCAACAAGCCTCAGAAGTACACCAAAGACCTCATTTTTTCAAGCTAATACACGTACTCTCCACACTACTTTCCAAACAAGCCCCAGAAATATACCAAAAGTTTCAATATTTCAAGCTCCTACACGTACTTTCCCCTCTTCTCTTCCAACAAGCCTCAGAAATACACCAAAGACCTCATTTTTTCAAGCTAATACACGTACTTTTCACACTACTTTCCAAACAAGCCCCAGAAATACACCAAAGGCTTCAATATATCTAGCTCCTACACGTACTTCCCCCACAACCCAGGCATACAAAAAGAGACAAGTGAAAACCTCGCCTGTCTCTTCCGACTTATTTAACTTTTACACGTTTCTTGCTGCTCCAAGCTGCACAGTATTTCTTGCCATCTACATAATAGATTGCTCTTACCTTAACATACAACTTTTTAGCATTCTTAAACTTCTTAGCCTTTAAGTTTGCCTTTGTCTTTGTAACTATCTTTGTAATAGTCTTTTTCTTTGCAAACTTCTTTGATGATGAAACCTTAACTTCATACTTTTTAGCATTTGCTACTTTCTTGAACAAAATCTTGATTTTAACTGATTTTGCTTTTTTCGTAGCCTTACTGATTTTTGTCTTTGGAACATTGATATTTGTTGCTACGCTAGCTGTTGTTGTTAATTTTCCTTTATCTTTAGTTGTTGCAATATTGTTGCCTGTTGTTTCATTTCCTGTTGTTGCAATAGTTTCTTCCGAACTCTGTTCCGATGTTGGCTCTACTGTTGTTCCAACCACACCATCCTTTGTAGTCGGTTCTTCAGTAGTTGGTTTTACTGAAGGTTCTACCGTAGGCTTATCTGTTGGCTTTGCAGTAGGTGCTACTGTTGTTGACTTTACAGTTGTTGGTGCTACTGTAGTAGGCTTCGCAGTTGTCGGAGCCACTGTCGTAGGTGCTGCCGTTGTTGGCTTCACTGTTGTTGGTGGTGCTACCGTTGTTGGTTCCTCACCATGCCCCGGTTTACTTTCTTCGTAGGCTGAATTCATATTGATTCCCCACTGTTCGCATAACCATGCATTTCTGTTTTTCAGCCAGTCTCTTAAGAACTCAATAGGCTGTTTCCAATTAGTCCAATGAGCTGTTGATGTATAACTGTATCCGTCTTCATCAGTAAGACTCCAACCTGCTCCTAAATTATTTTTGTCTTTGTAGTTTCTTTCAAAAGAAGCTCCATACTGATCAACCAAATAATTTATACTCAAAGTAGTTTCTGAATCTGTCTTATACATATTCTGGATTACATACTGTAATTCCTTGTATCTCTGTTTAACTTTTGAATAGAATGTTTCATTCTTAAATAACTTTTTATACCAATTCATGCCCTGACAGTAGTAACCCTTATAACTTACTCCGTCTACATAATATTCTCTATAATACTCCGGTTTACAGTTTCCACTGGACAAATCAAAGTCCCATAAAGGCCCTGCATAAACCTTACTGTCCTTGATATAAAATCTTGTTGAACTGAAATTAAAGTCCACATTCTTGAACAATTCACTTGCAATATAAAAATTAACAAAAGTGTCTTCATCCATATACTTTAAGATTTCATCATAATTATTCTTACTTAATGCCGTCTCAAAATCACCAAGGAATGCTCTTGCTCTCTGAATTTTTGCATCTACTTCTGCATCTGTTAAATCCTCACCTTTTTCAGGATCATTTACATCGAAAGTAATTCCTAACTTTGGTGTCTGGAAATGATCAACTCCCTGCTCATTTCTTGTACCAAGTTCTAACAAAATATCATTATTTGTTGAATTATATGCATCAATCTCAACTCTTCCTGTCTTTGCCTCAACAGGTTCTGTCATGAGATAGTTACCATTATATGTTCCATTAATGTACACATCTACGAATCTGCTCTGACTTGAATATGTAACACCATTCTGTAATCCTAAATCGTAAACAAGACTGTTTCTCATTAATGACTTATCAAAAGAGTTTGCAAGAAGACACCACTTCTTACCTTTATCCATACCAAGAACACTCTTCTTACCACTTAATTTAATATTCCATGGTTTTTTTGCTGCTCCGGCAGTTGTATTTCCACGAACCTTAATATTACATTCACCATCAGTAATATCTTTATATGTACCGCCTTTTTTATCGACGATTGATACTGTTACATCAGGGTTTGCATGATAATCCTTACTTATACTCTTATCTGTGTAAATATATACTTGAGGTACATCTGTAAATGTACCTTCCTGGTCTCCTACGTTAAATGTAGTATGAAGCATTGCAGATTCCTTACCGGTAGCATCAGTGTTAGCCACATATAACGTATGGTTTCCTGCTGAAAGGCCTTTTATGTCCTTAGCTGTAAGATATGAACCGGTGCTCTTAATTGTCTTAATCTTTGTATCAGTATTGTCAATATATATATTGTAGCCTGATGATTTTTCTGCTTCGTCAAAGTAAATCATGTACTTTCCTGTATATTTGTAATAATCTCTAACCTTTAAATTAGACAATACTGAAACTACATCCTTCTGTGTTTCACTTCCAAATATACCCAATTCATAAATAGAATCACCATATATTGTATTTCTTGATAAGCAGTTAATCTTAACTGTATGAACTGAAATTGCCTTTGACAGCTTAAGCATATCCGTTCTACCACCTATCTTGGACTCAATGTCTGTTAATTCTTTGAAGTTTTCTCCATCGGCTGATACTTCTACCTTATATTTTTTTGCTGAAGCAGCTTCCCAATAAATTGCTAAAGCTTTAATACTGTAAGTATTTCCTAAATCAATAACAAGTTCCTGTGGATCAGCTCCGTGATTGGACTCCCATCTCGTGCCTGTTTTTCCGTCAATGGCATTCAATGCTTCATCCATTTCTGTTGATGCGGAAGCCGAAACTCCCGTATAGCGTGAATAGTTATTATATGTCACACCATCAATTGACATTGTCTTCTGTGTCAATGCATTTATTAGTTGTGCGTCTCCATTCCCCACAATGTTGGATTCAACGGTTACACCCGTTAAATCCACATCCGGTGTCCCTGCTTTTACGTTCTGTGATGCTGACTTTGAAAATCCGCTAACTGATGTAAATACCATTGCCAAAGCCAAAACCACAGACATAATGCTACGATTAATATTTTTCATTGTTACCTCCTTAATTTTTATCCGACCTCTCTCTAATCCGCATTATATCAATTTATCTTTTAAAACGCACTAATGTTTTTATTTAATTTTTACAGTTTTTCTCTTGCTCCACTTGCCATAAATAACTGTGCTTTCGGACTTTTTCATTGCTCTTGCCTTTACATAATATTTCTTAGCTGATTTAAGTTTCTTAATCTTAATAGTTGATGTAGACTTCTTAACTATCTTTGTAATAGTTACTTTCTTCTTACCCTTGAACTTCTTAGATGTAGAAACCTTAACCTGATAATGAGTTGCCCCAATTACCTTCTTAAGTGTAATCTTAATCTTCTTAACAACTTTCTTCTTTGTAGCCTTCTTAACCTTTGTGTCTCTCAACTTAACAGACTTATTTTCTGAAACAGTTGTTACACTGTCAACCTTAGTTGTTTCTATTGAATTTGCCTTTGTTGTTACATCAGTTGCAATTTTTGTTGGAGCTGCTGTTGTTGCATCTGATGATGGTTTTGTTGTAGGCGCCTCTGTTGTTTCATATGATGAAGGCTCTGTAGGTGCTTCTGTTGTCACATCTGTTGAAGGCTTCGCTGTAGGTGCCTCTGTTGTCTCATCCAATGCTAATTTTGTTGTAGGTGCTTCTGTTGTTACCGGTACAGTTGTCTGTGGTCCTGCCTCAACACTTACAGTTGCTGAAACACCCTTTGATTCAATGTCGTTTAATTTTGCTGTAACTCTTACTGTATGAACACCTGCATCAATTCCATTGTATGTGTATGTTCCTGTTATTACATCCATGCCTTTTAATGCACCATCAATGTATACTGAATATAACTGGTTAGTTTCACCTGTCCATGATACCCGAATTAAATTGTTTCCCGGACTTGTTACAACAAGGCCTTTTGCTTCTACAGGCATCAATACGTCTGTACCCATAATTGCAATTTCAGAAATCTGATATCCCCAATTTGCATTTCCGTTAGTTAAGTTAACTTTGACGTATCTTATTTTGTCTTTTGAATAACTGTCTGCATCAAACTTGTCTTCGTATGCTGCCTTATATTCAACATTTGTCTTATCAATTACCTTTTCGTATTTTGTTCCATCTTCTGAGAACTCAATGTTGTATTCTGTTGCATTCGTGTTATTTGCCTTAAATGCTAATAACACTTCATCAATAAGTTTCTTGTCGATGGCACTGCCTAAATCAATTGTGATTGTTGCAGTTTTACTTCCCCATACTGTTTCAATAACTTTGTTTGTCTCGGTTGATATAACACCATCCGTCAGTGTCTGTGGGTCTTTGCTTCCCTCTTCATGTTCTGATTCAATGTCTTCTACTGTTACTGCTGCACCCTTGGAAAGGTTACGTGTAGTTCCGACATATGCCACAAGTGAACCGTCATCTACATCTACTTCTTTTGTTATACCCTTTGATGTAAGACCATTGTAGAATGCGATTACCTGTACTTTGTGTGTTCCTGCTGCTACATCTTTAATTACACCACTTCCGGCTTCAATTAAATCTGTCATTCTGATTCCATCTACATATACAGCATATTTGTAACCTTCCTGATTTTCACCCGGAGTAATTGTATATTCGATTTCACAAATCTTGTCAGATGTTACTGTAAAGTCTTTAGGATCAGCGCAGTTTTCTACTTCTATAGTCTTAAGATTCTGTTCTGTACTGATAACACCGATTTCACAAATCTGAATACCGTATCCTGCACTCTTTGGATAATATACCTTTACGTATCTTACTCCACCTCTCTGTCCTACGACATTGGATACTATGCAGTTATCTTTATCCACATCTGCTGCTGTAACTGTATCTGAAGTATATACAGTGTTGTAATCAATTCCGTTAGTTGAATACTGTATTTCATATTTTTTATTCATTACAGTATCGTTCTCAGCCTGATCTTTGTACTGTACAATAACCTGATCAATTGTGGATGCATCATATGTATCCCCCAGATCGATTATTGCGTAACATTCACCACTATAATTCCATCCTTTTTTTCCTAGTGCGGCATGATTTCCTCCTGCTGAAAGTGCGCCGTCTGTAATATACGAAATGTTGCCCTCTGCTATTTCCGGATATGCTGTTACATTCTTCTTAAGTGCTGCATTGTATCTGCTGCTTGCAACTAATTCTGCATTTGTTGCTGTTGGTCCAACTGTAACTTTACATTCTGCCGTAAATTTTCCAACTGTAACTTTTACTGTTGCTTCGCCTTCACCCTTTGCAGTGATTGTACCATTTTCATTTACTGTTAATACGTGTTCATCACTTGATTCCCACTTAGCTGTCGTATCATCTGTTGTGTCTTCCGGATTAATCTTAAGCTCAAGAGTTTCTGATGTCCTGTTTCTAATTTCAAATGTTTCAGGAATTGAGATTGATACTATATGTATTGGTTCTGTTACAGTAACATTACATGTAGCTGTCTTTCCACTTGCTGTAGTTGTTGTAATCTTTGCTGTACCTACTGACTTTCCTGTTACTAATCCGTTTTTATCTACTGCTGCAATATTTCCATTGCTGCTTGTCCATATTACGCTTTCATTAGTTAATGCTGAAAGCTGAACTGTTCTGTCAATTGCTATCTTTGCAGAATCTTTATTAAGTGCAATTGTTCCTGCAATAATAATACTTGATTCTGTAGGGTCTGATAACAACATTCCCTTTCTGTATGTAACTGCTCTTACTATTGTTGACTTATTAATAGTAATAGGAGCTGTGTATGTCTTTGAATCTTCAGTAGGAGTTGTTCCATCTAAAGTATATTTAACTTCAGCACCCTTTACTGAGGTTGACATTGTTACTTTCTGCTCTCCGCTGTATGTACCACTTACAGGAGTAATTACAGGAGCTTCTGCCTGTAACGCCCCATATACTTCCATTTCATAAATAGAATATCCGTATGCAGTACCTCGCTTAACACCCTGCATTCTTACGTAACGCGCCTGAGTTGCAGGGAATGATGAAGTGATTTCACCAACAAGTCCGTTTTCTTTTGCTACTGTAGTCCACTTTTCTCCATCCTTTGATACCTGGATTTCGTATTTTTCAGCATAAGCAGCTTCCCAATTGATTTTTACTGTATTGACTGTATTTACTCTTCCTAAGTCAACCTGTAACCATTCATCATCATTTAATTCTGCCTGCCATCTTGTTGTTCCATCGCCATCTATAGCCTTGGCTGCAGGTTCTTTTTCTGTTGATGCAGTTGCTGTAGATCCTATACTTAAGTTATCACTGCTCTGTACAACATCACCGTTAATCTTGATTACAGCTGATGCATACGCAGAGTTAATACAATTATCCTTAACTGCAATTGCCTTAATTGTTGTGTCACTTGAAACCAAAATCTTATCTGTATATAATTTTGATTTTGTTGTTGGAACTGTTCCATCTGTTGTGTAGTAAATCTTTGCTCCTTCATCTGTTGCATTAAGTTCTACTAATTGTGTGTCATCAAATGATGTTGTTCCTGTTACATTGTTTGTAACTTTTCCGTCTGCAAGGGCTGTAGCTTTAATTACAGGTGTTCCTGCCTGAGTAAGATCGAACTTCTTTGCTGTATCAATGTTAAATGCTACTGTTGCCATTGAACCTAACTTTGCTGTTCCTGCAACTGTTCCGTCAGCCTTCTTAATTGTTACTGTCTGTGTTTTACCTGTTGGATTCCATACTTCTGCTGTGTATTTTCCATCTTTTATATATACTGAGCCCTGAATATTTCCAACGACCATATAATCGTTTGTTCTATGTCCTATTTCATCCATTGCAGAAATAAACCAAAGTGTGTTTGCTCTATCCTCTGTCTGAACCTTTGATACGTTTGCTTCAAACTTATCATATGCACTCTGTGCATTTGTCTGTGATAAGAATGGCCATGTAATATGCTGCCATCCTGTATCAGGAGTAACATAATTATCAGGATTATGCCATGACTTATCCGGATCTACTCCATTTTTTATATCTTCATCGAATAGTCTTTTTTCAATGTTAATAGCATATTGTGTGTCATCTTCAAGACCCTTATATATCTTTGCACACTTTGCCTGATTCATACCATAGTTTGTAAGGTATTCAGAAATTGGAAGCCATTGGATACCATATACGTATACAGGTTGTCCACCAAAGTATGTTCCATATCCCATTGACGCTCCATATATCTGACCTGCTGCCTGGAAAGGATAACCCTTTAACCAGTTAGTTTCATCATAGTCGAACCAGTACTGTTCTACTGCATCCATTTCTGTTGTAAATCCATATGCGCCTGCATCAATGTATGTCTGGTTCTGAGTAGCTTCACCCCAAAGGTACATACCTACCCAACTGAACAATGCTTCTGATGCTGATTCCTGGTTGTTACCTGAATCGCTGTCTGCATATCCTCCTGCCCATGAATGTCCTGAATATTGGTCAAATGCTCTGAATTTACAAAACATATTTCCGTCATCTTTTGGTTCATATGGGTCAGCGTAATCTCTTACAAGAAGTTCTATCATATCTTTGTAGTCATTGTAGAACTGTTTATCATATGCTGCTAAAACTGCTGCACCAAACATAAAGTATCCATATGTAAAGTGGTGGTCACAGATAGCTGCGTTTGCGCCGTAGGCACTATCCGGATAATATAACGTTCCCCAATCTTTGTTGTAAATGAGGTAACATCTGTCATCCCCTCCATCATAGTTGAACCAGTCAACCATAATGCTCTTTAATTTTTTAAGTAATTTTTCTTTAATTTCTGTTTCACCTAACTGGTCAGCCATAAGTGCGCTGATTGCAAGTGGGTGTACATTCTTACCTTCCCAATATGCATCTGAAACAGGTGCTGTGTTAATCTTTGAAGCAACTACCTGATTTAAATATTCAATCATTTCGCTGCTGTTAAACATACTGCTGTTTGATTTTGCAAATGTAGGAAGTAAACCTGAAAACTGCTGTGTTGTCTTATATTCATTTGCCCAGATTGACTTCATATCACCACGAATTGATGGATATGTAGCATATGGTGTATCTGCTGCATTAGTATGCTTCCACTGATGTGGAAACAGACAATGCATTGTAACATTAGAGAATTCTGCTCTCATTAATTTTGTTGTAGCTGTATATGTAGTTACGATTTTTGAATTATCTTTTCCATATGTATATCCAACTTTTGTATCTGTTACAAATGCATATCCATGTTTGTAATAATCCTCAATATCTCCCTTCTTTGTCATTCCGGCTACAGACATATAGTTGTCTTTCTTGGAAGGGAATGTAATTTTAATCTTGTAATTTCCTTCTGCAATCATTACTTTGAATTCTGTTCCTGCCGGAGCATTTAATTCAAAATATGTTCCTTCATTATTTGCTTTTGTGTTCTCATCATCAACAGTCTCAAATCCAATGTGGTCTGTTACAAGAGTGTCACCCTTCTTTGTCAATATCTTATTTCCATTTCCATCAAAGAATTCTGTTATTGAGCTCCCACTAAGGAATGCAACTGTATTGTCACAGAACTCATTAAATATATAAGGTGAACCTTTTACTATTGTTGATTTCATCTGAAGATTATCTTCATCCATAAGTCCTAACTGAACTGAATAATCTCCGTAACTTTCTACTCTATCGTAAGCTGTTGTCGTATCAAGATTTTCCGGTGTGATATAGAAATCTCTCGTTGTTTCCGTACTCTGATCAGTTCCTAAATCATTTTCTGTTCTTGTTCCTACCCAACCTGCTGTTGCAAGTAATACTCCAAGCCCTTTCTTTGAGAAGCTTGCCTTAAGAGGTGTTGAACATAACAGATTACTGAAAGTCTGTACCATAGCTGATGACCACCAGCTGTTTGAGTCAATAGGTGTTTTGATTGTATCCGGATTAACAAAAGTTGGAAGTTTGTTCTTTTCATTATACATTTCACCTGAAACGTAAGAACCTTTTCCATTTTTGTTGTTTACAATCTGTCTCTTCGGTAATTCTGATATTGTTTCATTTTCTTTACTGTCACCATCTACATATTCGTAAACTGACAGTTCGCTGATACCAAATCCACTTCCGCTTTCAACTTTTGTATATCCAAGTACTCTGACATATCTTACATTTTTCTGATACATTGTAAAATTATCAGTCATGTTTGCATATCCTTTTTGAACACGATGAACTGTCTTCCAGTTCTTTGCATCACTTGATACTTCTACATCATAAATTTTTCCTGCATCTGAATTCCAGTTGATTACTACGCGACCAAGAGTATATTCTTTCTGTAAATCCACGTATATCCACTGGTCATCTCCCTGATATGATGTAAATGATGTGTTTGTTTTTCCATCAACTGCATTTTCAGGTTTTACATTATCGTATGCATCCTGTTTAATATTTCCGTCTGAATCATACATCCACCATTCATCACGGACATTTACTTCTTTTGTTTTATCTCCGTCTTTAATAGTGTTTGTTCTTGATTTTACAGGTTTGTTAAGTGCAAGGTTTTCACCATAATCCTTTGGTGGCCTTACGACACCATTTTTTCCATACACCTGGAATTCATAAAGTGAACTACCATAATTCATAACTCTTTCAGTAGTTACAACTTTTACATATCTTGCTTTTTTAGCACTTAACTGTGAAGCTTCAATTGTCTGTTTTAAATTATCATTAGTGTCAACAGCAACTCCGTTGTCACCACTTCCGCCTTCAACAACATTTACTTCACATGTTGCACTTCCAAGTTCTGCATTTGTTTCAGGATTAAATGCAACAACTTTTATTGTATGTTTTCCTTCACTCAGTTTGAAATTTCCCTGAGTTCCTCCATGTGCCTTAAAATCATAATTATCCGGTGCCTTTGCAATAGTATCTCCGTCATATACTTTGTACTTCGCATTTTCCACCGATGTCCACTCACCTGAAACTTCAGCATATCCGTCTTTTAAACTATTTACTTTGTAAGAAAAAGCCATATTTACATATGCACCTACTTGTTTTCCTTTTGTATATACTGTTGTCCAGTTATCTTCATCGTTTGAAAACTGTATTTCATAATATTTGGCACGGGCAGCTTCCCAGTGAAGATAAATGTGATCAATGTCAGCCTCCGCTCCAAGGTCAACATATAACCATTCATTCTGATCACTCTGTTTAGCCTGCCATCTGGTGCTTTCGTCACCATCTACTGCATTTTCAACCGCAACACCGCTACTGTCCTGAGAGCTGGCATACACAGGTCTGCCATATGAAATGTTATACGGTTTTGTACTGTCAGATTTTGCCTGAATATCAATAATCTGAGTCTGTGGACATATAGTTATTACCATAGTCGCAGCCAAAACCACCGATGTAATTTTTTTCAAGATTTTCATTTCTGTTCTCCTTTAAACACAATAATATACCTATATTATAAATTCTTTTTTTTTAGCCAACAAGAATAAAAAGGGTTTTATGGTTATTTTCAATTTCTTGACTAAAAGGGGGTAATTATATGAGATATTTGCCCTTTATTTTTGTTAATTTTATACCTTTTTTAACTGTTTTTGTTATCATTCAAAAAAGCGTTTTTATTATTTTTTTCTTTTTTTTTATTATTTAAGGGGATGTTGTTTGGGGGGAGAACATAATTTTGCGTGTTGTATTTTTTCTTACATATATTCTTTTGAGATACGTTGAATGCAATGGATTATTAAATTTTTACATGTATAACTTCTTAACATAAAAAACTGCCACCCGGTGGGTGACAGTTTCACATAATTAATTTCTAATTATTTTATTTTGATTTTTTTAGGCTTTGACCATTTATCTGTGCCAACTGCTTTTACTCTAATGTATAATTTCTTTTTATTCTTAAGTTTCTTACTACTTATTGTTACTTTTACTTTCTTGATAATTTTATTAACAAGCACTTTCTTAAATTTCTTAGATGTAGAAATCTGTACCTGATATTTAGTTGCTCCGTTAATCTTCTTAAATGTAACACTAACTTTAGTTGCTTTCTTTGACTTAGCTGCCTTTGTTACTGATGTTGCCCCCAGCGATTTAGAAACAGAAGGATTCTCTGTTGCTTTGTCCGGTTTATCATATGATGTAGTCTTCGTTGAAATGTTAACAGGGTCAACCTTTGTCTGTGTATCCTTTGTTGTAGGTTCAACTGTAGCAGGTTCCACTGTTGTTGTTTTTTCCGCCTCAGTCGTTGGCTGTTCAGTTGCAGATTGCACTGTTGTTGGCGCCACCGTTGTTGAATTGTCGCTCGTCTTTGCAACAAGTTTCAAATCCTTTACATATAAACTGCCCTTCATATCAATTTCATCAGGATATGATAGCAAGTAAGCTCCTGCGTTTAACTGAACAAAAATATTTTCGCCTTCATAATCTGCTGGTATTTTGAACTTTACAGTTATTGTTTTTTCATCTGCATTTTTATCAGCAAGGAAAATGCCGTATTTTGTACATCCACTGTTTTCTGTAAAATTAAGGTTGCTTCCATCCTGAGGATTTATAATTTCTAACCCTATATGCTTTGTATAAATCTCTTCTTTTTCATTTTGTGCCCCTTTATATATAGTACGATATATATCGCTTGTATATTTAAAGGATAAAGTATATGTACAATTCTTTTTTATAGGAATATTTGACGTGTAAAACCTCAAACCATAAGGATTGTCATCAGCTAAAACTTCACCATTGTATAAAGCGTCCCAGCCTGTATTTTTTGCATATAAGCGTGCATCAGAGGCTGTTGTTCCCGGAACTACCCAACCCTTTGTTGCAAAATCTGCACCTTCAACATATCCATTAGGTCTCTCGTTTGTGCTTAAATGTGTTAATGTATGATACCAGCAATATGGATGTTCCTTGCTTCCATTTTCTCCCTGGACATGACCATTGTGTTCTTCATCTAATGTACTTTCTCCGTCCAATGGACAAACTGAAAACCAATTCCAGTCCACATTTGATGCAAAATTTTCTCCCTCATCCTCAACAGGTTCTGTTGTAATTTCCGGTGTAGTTGGTTGAGGTTTTAAAGTAGGTTTTTCAGGTTCCGGAGCAACAGGAATAAACTCCGGTTCAAGACCTTCATCTATAATTTCAAAATTGCTGATGGTTACTGTGCCTGCCCATTTAGCTTCCTGTTCTGTTACTATACTTGAAATATCATTTCCGTCAGGATCATACTGTGCAATGAAAGCTCCAAGCATAATCGTTGTATTAAGTTTTTTTGCTGATATCCAGTTAGTAAATTTATATGTATATGTCTGTTCTGTAGGCGTAATAGTTATAACCTGCTGTCCATCCAATTCATTGTCACCATAAGGTGTTAGATTATCTATATCACTTCCAAATGCAACATATGCATATTTCTTTTTTGATGATTTTGCATTAAATCTGACAGTATATATATGGCCTTCTTTAATAGTTATATTATTCATAGATGTCAGAACGGACCATGGATTAATTCTATCCGTTGGATAACCGTAAATACTTTTCCACATACAATCCCAACCGGTATTTTCAATATCAATTGTAAATCCATCAGATACTTTCTCAGCAGTCATTGTCTGATTGATTGACGGATCATCATATCCCGTCTTGTTTCCTCTTAACCATCCTGTAAGTTTTTCGTTTGTACTATTCATAGTAACCGAGTTAATATAACCTTCGTTACCTTCTTCTGCTGGGTTGTACATTCCTCCCTGAACGAATGTCCAATTGCTCAATTCGATGGACTCTTCGCTTGCTTCAACCGTGTTAGTTTCTCTTACTCCCACCATTATTGATGCTACCAATGTTATTGCCATAAACACCGCCAGCATTTTCTTCATTTTTTTCATTTTCCACTCTCCTTTTTTAACTTTCGTATAAGTTCCACACCTTCATCTATAACTATGTGTTTAAGTTTATCATTTGAACTATTAAATGGCAAGAAAATCCATATAGTTTCCCATAAAGTCAAACAAAAGAGTTTAAAAAAACTGCCACCAATTGGGTGGCAGTTTCAAATAGTTAATACTATTTATTTTTTAATTTTAATTTTCTTAGCCTTTGACCACTTATCTGCGCCAACTGCTTTTACTCTAATGTATAATTTCTTCTTATTCTTAAGTTTCTTGTTACTAATTGTAACTGTTACTTTCTTAACTGTCTTCTTAACAAGAACCTTCTTGAACTTCTTAGATGTAGAAATCTGTACCTGATATTTAGCTGCTCCGTTAACCTTCTTAAATATAACGCTAACCTTAGCTGCTGCTTTCTTCTTTGTAGCCTTAGTTACCTTTGTAGTACCAAGCTTTGTAGCTACTGTTGTCTTTGCTTCAGGAGCCTTTGTTGTAACTGCTGCTGTTGTCTTTGCTTCAGGAGCTTTTGTTGTAACAGGAGCTGTTGTAGCTGGTTCTACTGCCGGTGTTGTAGCTGGCTCAACTGCTGGTGTTGTAGCTGGCTCAACTGCTGGTGTTGTTGTCTCAGGATCAACTACTGGTGTTGTTGTTTCTGGTTCTGAACCCTTTTCTGTAAACTTAGCATCTGTAAATGTAAGTCTTACATTAATACCAACAACTGCTGCTTCAACTACTGCCTTAGCTACACCATTTTCATCAGCTACTACGTCTGTTCCAATTGTGAGTTCTTTCTGATTCTTACCCTGATTGAAGAATTCTGTATTATTAAAGCTTAATGCGAAATCTACTAAGTTAGCACTTACCTTTGCTGTGAATTCATATTCTGCACCAGGTGTTAATCCATCCTGTGAATATGTATATGTAACAGCATTAACAGGCTCCCATACGTTGTTATTCTTTGTACAGAATGCTGTAAATCCGCCTTCAACTTCTTTGTAGTACATTGTATGATTTGCACTTGCCTTAAGTGTCCAGTTTGGTACAATTGGGTTTTCTGTAGTTCCATCACCCTGAATTAACGTAAATCCTTCTTCTTCAGGAGTTGTTCCTATTGCTACACCATCTTTAGCTACCATAAGTGCGAATGTTGGTAAGTTTGTACCATCAAGAGTAATTGTGAAAGCTTTCTTGTCAACACTTTCAGGAAGCGCTAAGAGATCCTGATTAATAAATACACAGTCACCATCGATACATGTGTAATAGTTGTCATTAGAGTACTTAACTCCATCAATTATGATGTTGCTTGCAACTCTGCCACCCGGAACAACGAACGCGAAACAATTTACAATCTGGTTCTTCTTTCCCCAAGGAGCCGTAACTCCATTGTAAAATCCGTTTAATACTCCATTGTTTCCATTAACTTGTGCTCTTGCTGCTAAAGACATATATGCCTTTGTGTTTGTAACTGATAAGTTATCACCGATTACTACCCAGTCATTAATAGCACCAATATCAACATTATCCTGTTCTACATTTTCTGTTGGTCCTGCTTCTGCAGGCTTTGGTGTTGTTGTTACAATTTCATCTTCTGGGAATGTTACATTTAATTCAACTGTATCAATCGGTGTTGCCTTTGTAACATCATCAGCTGTACCTTTTTCGTAAACTGCAATAATAAATTTGTGTGTTGAACCTGGTGCAAAAGTAATATCTCTTGCCTTAGTAGTTATAACCTTATCATAGTTGAGGTTGTTACCACCATCTTTGATTCCCCATACCCAGTCGTTACTTGATGAACGTGCCAAATGGTCATCCGAAATATCATCAATAAATGCTGCATATGCATAATCTGCCGCCTCACTTCCCTGGTATGCTGTAAATGTTAAGTTAGCAATACCATAAACCACCTTTCCGTCTGTTGTTGGCAATGTAGTAATAGTAACAGGATTAATCTTCCATGTATCATCAGCTTTTGCTGTTATGTTATATACTGTAACAGATGTAACAACAAGTGCTAATGAACATACCACCGCCAACATTTTTTTCATTGTTTTGCTTAGTTTCATGCGTTTCTCCTTTCGTACACTATCAAAAGACAGCTTTATAAATTCCACTATTATTTTACTTTAAAATGCCCCTTTTTTTCAATATAGTTTCAAATAAAACACATTTTATTTTATCGTTATTTTTTTATAAGAAAAAGCAGGTAAATCACCTGTTTAAAGGCATTTTCCCTGCTTCTTTTCTTATAAAAATATTTCAATCCGTTTTTTTTATTCAAACATTAGTTTCGGCTTTCTGTCTACAGTAAACATTCCCCAGTTCTTTTCCGCCTCATTCGGTTTGTTTCCACCCTTCCAAGGTTCATCAAAAGCTTCAAACATATATGAGATTATTTTTTCTGAATCAGACCATTCCCAAAACTCTTCATAATATTTTTTTTGGTTTTCCTCATTGGCTTCCCCTTCTTTCATCTGGGTGAATACGGCGCAGTCCGTAGCCCAACCAACTTCTGAAAAAATAACAAACTTGTCAGGATACATCTCCTTTACTTTTTTATACCAGTCTTTGTTAACTTTTAGTGCTTCATCTACCGTATTTCCATACCAAAGCGGATATGAATGAACACTTATTATATCAAGGTGTTTTGCAAGTTCCTTTAAATGAACCCACTCAAAAGCACCCTCATTAAAAGTTACAGGTTTTCCTGTTCCTTCTCTTAATCTGTCAGCAAATTCTATGAGACGTTCCACCGGCACATTATTTGCTCCCCACTCAGGAGTATTTTCATTTCCAACGGAAACAACATTAATTATATCAGAATTCTCATTTGCAATTCTAATCAACTCATCAATATTTCTGTCATTTCTTTCAGCACGCTGTTTTAATTCTTCCTCTGAATAATTTGTTTTAAGCCATGGGCATCCCGGATTATTTACTTCTGAAATCAAATCAGGTCCTAACATCATTTTCATATCAAGACCTAAATCTCTGATAACCTGACATGTCATCTCTGCATAGCTTATTGGGTCGTACATTCTTATGTACTTAAATCCCATTTCATCCAATATTTTCAAATCTTCAACTATCTGATCGTATGTTGGATACGTACATGTTTTCGGACTCTGTCCTTCTCTGTAACCTGAATAGCACACAGCTCTTCCCCATTCAAACATTTTTTAACTCCTATCTTTTTCTTATTTTACAAAACAGGCATAGTCTATTATCCTAAAACTGCAGTAATAATACTCTTGTCACCTAATTTATCTACATCTTCTTTTGCAATTGTGTCACCATCGCTGTATTTTTCACCATCAATATAAATCTCTTTTACTCTGTAATTTCCTACTTCAAGATTAAAAGGATTCTGATATGTAACTGTAATGTTTACACCTCTAAACATACATGTTGCACTTGCCATTCCATTTGTAAACTGAGTTGCAAGAAGTTTTGGCTGTAACTTAAGTGCTCCCAACTGTCCCTTTATTCCGTACATCTCATTTAATACTGTGAGCAATAACCAGCTTGCTGCACCTGTAAGGTAATGATACATTCCCTGCCCACGCTGATTTACGTACTCAGGAACTCCAGGATATATGTTACTTAAATTATAATCATTACAATGTTTATATAAAGTGTTAATTACTTTGTATCCTTCTTTTGCAAAGCCCCTTGAATACAATGCATTGGCATACATTACAGCCATATGTGAGAATACGGCACCGTTTTCTTTATGTCCAAATGCAAATCCGAAAAGTCTTCCAAGGTCTGTTTTTACTTCGTTAAAGTTAGTATTTAGTCTGTAACCACCGATTTTTTCGTCATATAAGTATTTATCAGTTGCTTTTACTATTTCTGCCACCTGTTCTTTAGTAGCCGTTTCAGACATTATGGCAAATACCTGTCCCGTAAGCATCATCCTTACTCCTGTTTCGAAATCTCCTTCTACAGCCTTACCACTATTGTCATAGTATCCGTTAAACCATGAATAACCATCTTTATCACTTAACCATTCCGTTTTTCTGATATGGTTTCCAATCCAGTCTGACATTCCATTTAAGACATCAATCAGTTTGTCACAAGGTACTTCCACTTTTTCGCCTGAAATAATGTGTTTTACGCTCTCACAATATTCATCAAGTACAGCATGCTTGTCACCAATGCTATTATAAATTGATTTATCTGCATCTATTAATATAAGTATTTCCTTTGCAAGGGTAATTGTGTTCTTTCCTGTTTTTTCTTCATATGCTTTTATGTTCTTGGCGAGGTTTCTCATATTTCCGCCATAAAGTGCCGTAAATGCAACACTTTCACCTCTGTCATTTGCCATATCAAGGCCATCATTCCAGTCAGCGCCACGAAGTCTAATATGATTATGTTCACCCACATCATAGAATGAAGTCAAATGCTGGATTAATAAATGCTCCAAAACAGTTCCTCTGTAAGGCTCTGCTTCTGTTGTCATCTGCTTATTTCCACGGGAATCATTCCATCTCTCATCTCTATCTTCTCCACGGTGAATTTGAGCATCCTTGAAATACGTATTTTCTTCTCTTAAGAATTCAATATCACCTGTCTGTTCTATGTAAAGACTTGTTGTAAGATATGGCCATGCTCCATGATCCATCCAAACACGAACAATATTATTTCTGTCTGCAATAAATTCTCCCTGCTTTGAGCCGATGATTGTGGCATTAGTTCCGTCGAATCTTACGCCCCCAAAATTGTCAATTAACATCTGACGCACCTGTTCAGGCTCCATTATAAGAAGTGCAAGACAGTCCTGCCATAAATCTCTCCATCCTCTTCCGCCTTTTCCATAATCATGGTGTGGAAGGAATGAACATCCATATATTCTTCTTAACATTGGTTGGAAATTAACCCAGTGCATCCAGTTATCAAAGTCTGTATCTGATGAATTATAACTTACATTTATTTTCTTCTGCCAATATTCTTTTGTTTCTTCTAAATATCTATCAAAATGTTTTGTTATAAGATATTTCTTGCTTATTTCTGTAATTTCTGCTTCTGATTCACCGAATCCCAATGCAACAATGTATGTTCTAGTCTCTCCCGGCGCAAGCACTGTATCTTCAAACCTTATTGCTGCAACAGTTTCATATCCGTCAACTTCTTCTCCTACCTTATATGGTAATGGTTCATTCTTCATTACATAATATGGATTTTCAAAGTTTCCACCATGACCTATAAACTCTTCTGTAACAGGACAAAAGCTTATTGGTGAAACCATCTCCCCATTTACTTCTTCCTTTGCCAGAGCTCCATAATATACTTTGTTTTTATTATGACCTCTCTCATCAAATGTCAGTGTCGGATGAATCATTATTCCATTTTTCACTGTAAATGTTCTGTGAAGAAGTGATGTTACATGTCTGTGATCCCTGATGTTTGATGCAGAACGGGCATACAATGGTATTGCAACTGTTGATGTAATTTTCTGTTCTTTATCTGACGTGTTTGTTATTTCAAATTTTGTCAGTTCAACTTTTTCCTCTGTATTTGGAACAAAGCTTGTCATTACAGCCTTTAATTCCATTTCATCAGATTCTCTCTCCACCTGATGCCACATAATTCCTGCTGTAAGTTTTACTTTTTCCTTGTCATCCTCAAAAAGTTTTGCCTGTTGCTTACTGGAACGTCCTGTTACAGACCATGCTCCCTTTCCTTCCACATATACCCAAAAGTTTCTGGATGACTTATTATTATGCAAATTTTCACTACTAACCGGCTCCAGTAAAAATGTATTCTGATCTAATTTTATGTCTCCGTTCAAGTCCGGTGTAATAGAACTCATCATGCCAGCTTCATTGGCAAGTGGAAAATACATATAGCTTGTTAAATCAGGATCATCTAATGTAAATGTTCCTTTTTTATCTAAATAATTTAAGTTGCCCATATTTATTTTCTCCTTTTCGTTATCTTGGTATAAGTATACTATCATAAAATCGTTTCATTATAAACATATTCGTTACATTTTCTTAAATTATTGTAAATTTGTTTTTTGTTATCCCTTAATTATTGTTAATCTGTACTTAACTATTTCCTTACAGAACTTTTCGTGTATATTTTTTTACATTTTTGCTACTCAAAATATTGTCCTATCATCTTGTCAACGTGTTTTACATTAAGAGGGTGTTCCTTAGTTTCGTATGTAACTATTAATTTATCCCCTTGAAATATCCCATTTTTTTCATATAATTCTATTTTCTTAATTGCCTTTTCCACATAATCTGCATCATCCATCATTCCCAAATGCTCCCAATATATTTCTTTTCGTGTTTTCCTATTCAACACTTTAAAATCTGGAACAATATAGCAATATCCATTAAAAAGTAGCGGTTGCTCATATACATAAGGCACACCTTTTTTGTTCAGTTTGTCTGCTATTATTTTTTCTGATTTGGATCTTACGGGCTCGCCTTTATCAGTAGTTATTTCAGAATCTTCATCCAATTCATATTTGTCTGAAATTTTAGTTTGTAATCTTTCCTTTAGCGCCTGTTGCTCAAAACTCCATCTTTCTGCGAACTCTTTTTCCGGCAGACTATAAGCCTCAATTTTTTCTTTTTTTGACGTGGAAAGATTTTCATAGGCTTTTGTTACACCATCAAACATATAACTATCAAGAATTTTTTGGATATACCTTTTGTTTTTCGTGACACTTTTTAATACCTGCGTTTCATATTCCTTTTGCGCCAACGCCCTAATTAACTCATCGTTTTTCTTTGATATATATTTTCCATGCTTATCATACTTATCTTTTTTCCAATAATACTGACTTGTATTTTTGTTTGTTATCGTATATAAACTCCCCTCCGGGGCTTCACTTAAAAACTTCTTACTATTCTTTTCAATTCTCTCAAGTTCTTTTAACTCATTTTGTAGTACTTCTTTTAACATTTCTTCCCCCTTTTTGCTGCCTATTATATGCATTATGATACTTTTATTTAAACTAAGTATTAAGTATATGTAAATTTTGTCTTAAAGGAAATATTTGGGGTTCGAGATTACAAGGATATTTGTTTTTCACAAGCCTAATCCCTGTAAAAAAATCATATTTTCAAATTATAAAAAATTCATTGCACGGTTATTGCTATTATACAAAAATATCCCTGTAATATTTTGAAATTTCATAGGGGTCCTTCTATCAAAAAAATCTACTTTGCAAGGATTTTTAATAAAAAGTTTGAAAACCTTGTACTATTTAACGTGCCACCCCTCACCGGAAGATGAAAATTACAAGGATATAGTATAAAAATAAGCAAATCCTTGTAATGGAAATTTGAATATGAAAATGTTGGCATAATAATACAGGGTTATTTCAATTAATCATTTGAAAACCATGTAAAGTCATCGTACAAATACACAAATCAGGTCTAAAATTCATTTTTTCTAACTTTTTTGAACACTATAATTGAAAAAATCAAACTCTCTCTCATTTTCAAACTAAATAATTGAAAAGGATCAAATTTTCCCTGCATCCATAAGCCACAAACCAAAGAAGCTGCACTCTAACGAACGTTAAAGTGCAGCTCCTACATTATATTTATATTGATTTATTCAAAATACACTGTTATAGCTTTTACATTGCCATCACGAACAGCTTCTGCCTTTTCGCCAACAAGTTTTCCTTCTGTAGCAACTGTTTCACCGTCAATTTCAACCTTTGAAACCTTTGCTGCATCAGCGCCGTATGTATTCTTGCCTGTGTTATTAACATATGTAACATCACATGTAGAAAGAAGTCTGAACGTAACCTTACCTTCGTCGAATAACCAGTTTGCAAGTTTAGGGTCAAAGTTAAGTATTAACTTACCGTCTTCGTACGTAAATACTTTTCCGCCCATCATCATTTCAATCCACATAGAAATCATTTCTGTAGTTGAACCTGATAATCTTGCAACAAATCCTCTTCCGTGAACATCTTCGTTAGGATTAACGCTTGAAGCAAGGAATGAAGAGTTTTCAAGTGTACTTCTTCCATACATATTTGGATCTAAGAATGGAATAAGTGCTCTTGTAATTGTATCGTAATATTCATCATAAAGACCTGCTTTAATCATAGCAAGAATGTACTTGTATTCCATATGTAAGAATACGTTTTCTCTTTCCTGCCATCCCGGTGTAAATGCACGACAACGACCATTTTCCATTGAGCATTTCTCTATTGAAGCTGATGTCTTATACATAGCAAGCTTCTTATCATAAATATCTGTTTCTTTAACTGCATTGAATAACTTACGTGCATCATCAGCATCCATGTAACCCATCATTCTTGCAGGACCTTCTAAGAAGTATGGAAGTGGAATTGTTTTGAATTCCTTGACCTTTGCTTTCTGTAATCCGTAATGACTGATAACAGGTTCCCCGTTAGCATCTGTAACAGGTTCAAAGTCGACCGCTTCATGAGTAAGATATGTTGGAACAATACCATTTCCAAGCTCGATTGCTTTCTCAATTCCTTTTTCAATCTTTTCAAGGAATGAGGCAAACACTTCATTAATATGAGCCTTTGTTACATTAACCTCATCGCCGCTAAATGCTAATTTAACTTTTGCCCTGTAATCCTCTCTTATTGAGGCAACCTTATCCCAATATTCAAAATCAGAAAGTTTGCCGTCATTGTACTTATCAAGAGTTGCTTTTACGGCATCCATATATTCAGCAATTTCAGCCGGCATAATAATTTCGCCGTCTCCACTGATATTTTCTACCATAAATTTAATAAGTCTCTTTAATTCAAATGTTTCAGGTGTTCCTGAACCGAATAATCCCGGAAGTCCGTTCATTGCGTCATTCCAACCCGGTTTTCCACCTTCCATTTCAACACCGATACCATCAACATCGAGCTGTGCAAACTTACTAAGAGCAAGAATTACCATTTTAACTGCCAATGTAGTATTATATGTTTCACCTGATTTAGTCTTTAACCAGTTAGTTGCCCACTTGTTAAATCCTTCTCTGGCAAGCTTTTCTTCATCTTCTACTTCCATACCATACTGACGAACATCGCCCTTATGGTTAATTACATATTTTTCATCTCTAGGTACAACATATGCTACGCTGTCGTAGAACTTATATGACTTGTCTTCAAATAAGAATTCATTTAATTTATCAGGATATACTGACAAATAATTGTCAACTAAATCCATATTGTAATCCCAGTGATCGCTCCAATATCCTTCACCAAATCCTGCTTCGATATTCTGATTGCAGTCATTAAGAATATTTGCAATAAAATCTCCGTCATCCACTTTGAGATTTAACTGGAGTTTTGCTATTGTATTTGAAATCTGTCCCGGTGTAAACTTACCTTCTACTATCTTTTCAATTGCAGATGCATCACCGTCAATGCTTTCTTCTACGTATTTCTTAACTTCCTCTTCCTTACCTTCTTTAACATCAAAAAGACTTGGACGAACCTCTAATGGATTGTAACCGTCAGCCTGTACGAGGCTGAAGAAAGTCTTAACATTGAAATCTCCTACGTCCTTGTTAAAGAATACGTCGTTTCTTCTGTTCTGTGAAACATCACGGAAGTTACCATTACCCTGTGAATAATATTCAGCAGCAATTGAGAAGAAGTTGTAATCTCTTTCAGGATCACCATGCTTACGGCTGAACAAGTGGATAACTGATTTATTTCCATCCTTATTAAGAACATATGGATATCCACCACGAAGGAAGTTGTCTAAGTAACACTGTTCAATATACTGATCGAACTTTCCTGCTGCAGTATGAGTCTTAACATCTGATGTAAAGCTCTTTGCAAGTTCTTCTGCTTCTTCAAACTTGACATCAATATATCCCGGCTTGCAGAATGTATCAATCTTTGCGTTAATCTGCTCAACTGATCCTGCAAATCCCATCATTGTATCAAATGCAATTTCTTCTCCTGCCTTTACTGTTTCCTTAAATGGTGTAAATCCACAAGGTACTTTATTTGCAAAACACTGTTTCTTTGCAAGTACATTGTCAACGCCACCATCAATAAATCTTGCAGGTGTCATTAATGATAAATCATATCCGAATACTGTATCTACATCGTAAATAACATCCTGTAATTTTCCATCTCTTACAGTCAGATAATAATATCCACCTTCAACGTCGGAAACTTCTGCCGAATCCTTTGTTGAAGCTCTAAGTGTATAATATGGAACTTTGTTGTCAATGTTTTTGATGTATGCCCAACTCTTAAAAAGGTTTGACATTTCCTTAAATTCACCATTTGAAATTCCATATGTAATAATCTTTGGAAGTCCGTCAATTACTTCTATGTTTTTATCTTTTCCACTAATGTTCTTAATAGAAACCTGTCTTACTAAAGCGCCTATACTCTCATTAGGTAAAACATAATAATTTATAGTAACCTCTATTCCATATTTTTCGTTTTTTTCAATAACTTTGAAGCTGTTTTTGTTCATTCTTATCTGACGTTTTGCATCAGCTTCATATTTGAAAAATGGTTCATAGTATTCCCCATCAATAATTAGGAATGTTCTAAAACCTTTTACTGTTGTATTTTCAAAAGCAGTATTGGCTGAATTAAATTCCATTATGGCATTGCCCTTATTGTCAATACCAAAGCTGTTCATTCCCTGACCTCTATTAGTATAGAATGTCCACATTGGAATACCTTTAACACCTGCCAAACCAGGTAAAAAACTAGAAAACGCCGGCAATTTATCATAATCGTCAATGACAAATGTTTCGCCTTCAAGTCTATATTTATCCATAATATGTCACCAAGCATCAAACTTAATTATATTTGATGCACAAACAGCACTTGTGTTTGTTTTCCCTTTCTTCATTTTTAAGTAATTTCTCCGGTTTAATTCTTGCGTTTTCCACATGAACTTCTATATACCATCTTTGGAGAAAGTTTTGTTACAGTGCCTCCCTTGTCCCCTTCATCATTTAATAATCTGAAAAGTTCATTTGCACTTGCACTACCCATTTCTGAAATTGGGCTGTGAACTGTTGTAAGTGGTACTTCGTAATAACCACTAAGTGTGCTGTCATCATATCCAACAACACTTATCTGCTCGGGAACCTTGATTCCCACATCCTGCAATGCCTTTATACATCCCCATGCCATTTCATCGTTAGCACAAAACATTGCTTCCGGTAATTTAACACCACTTGATAATAGTGATCGCATCTCACTATATGCTAATGCTTCTTCATAATATCCTCTTAAAACAATATCCTCATCTATTGGAAGATTGTTTTTCTGCATCATTTCTACATATCCCTGATAACGGTGCTTATCATCTCCTGTATCATTTCCATGCATGTATCCGATTCTCCTGTGTCCTAATTTAATCAGATAATCAATTGCCATGGATGCACCTAATTTGTCATCAGCCAATACTCCTGAAATATTTTTTCCCTTGCTATTTCTGTCAATGAAAACCATTGGAATATTGACTGTTGCAATTCTTTTTACATAATCTCCTGTTAAATCTTCGTGATATATAATTGCTCCTGCAACGCCTGAAGCAATTATCATTCTATATATTTCATCAGGAGAGTTTTCATTACTTACATAAATATTTAATAAATAATTATTTAGCTTACACTGTAAATGAATTGCCTGTGTTAAAACTTTATAAAAATCTCCCTGTAAGCTTGTTAAAAAAAGGCCTATTGTATTTTTTCTATTGGACTTTAAAAGTTTTGCATTCATATTTGGAATATAATGCAATTTTTCAACAGCAGCTAATACTCTTTGTTTTGTTTCTTCACTTACAATGTCAGCGTTGTTAAAAACATTTGATACTGTTGAAATCGCCACACCCGCTTCACGGGCTACATCTTTTATTGTAACCATACAATAACCTCCCTGCTAAAAACAGACTTTGAAATGCAAAGGGTAAAATACCCTTCGCATCCCAGTCTGATATTTACTGATATACTCTAACGTAATCCACATACATAAAGTCTCTATAAATTTCGTTGTAAACATTAGGCATTACATTTCCGTTTGCATCATATACCGGAACCTTTTCATTTGTCTTTGTCCAGTAATTTAATCCCACATTTCCACCTAATGTTCCACCTACTGCACAGTTAAGAATAAGATAGAATGGTTTATCAAAAGGCCATACCTGTTTATTATCCTGTCCGCCTGTTCCTGTAGCACTGTACATATTAGGATCATACGTCCATGTTTCCTGTCCATCAATAGTAAATGTTATAGCATCTGCTGTCCAAATAATTCCATATGTATGGTATTCGCTTGTTGCTGTATTTATTTTGGTCTCTTTATACTTGTTTCCTGTACTTGATGACATACCATTGAATCTCTTACAATGAATTGACTGAGGTATTATTGTCTTTGTGGCTTCCCACTTTGTTTCAAGAACGTCAATTTCTCCACAATTTGGCCAAGCTCCGTAATTGTTAGCATTTCCTAACATCCAGCATGCTGCCCATGTTCCCTGTCCCTTAGGAAGTTTTGCTCTAAATTCTACTTTACCATATGTAAATTCATACTGACCATTTGTCCAAAGTTTTGTTGAATAAATTTTATTTTTGTTAATCTGTTTTGTTCTTGGATTGTATTCAAACTGTGGCTTAATGATGAGTGAACCGTCTTTTACTTCACAATACTTCATCTGATAATTCTGAAGTTCCTGGTTTCCGTATCCACCGGCACCTGTTGCACCATTATTATTCCATTTTGTTGTATCAAGCTTGTTTCCATCAAATTCATCATGCCATACAAGTTTGTATGTTTTAACTGATTTTGTAGCTGAGAAAGCTTTGCTGTAAACTTTCTTCTTTCCAACTTTTGCAAAAGCCTTAACTTTGAAGTAGTATGTATTTCCTTCTTTTAATCCGCTAATCTTTGTGCTTAAACTGTTAACACCATTTACATTTACTGCTGTAAATCCACCGCTTGCATTGTTTGAGTAATAAACTGCATAACCTGAAGCGCCTTTAACCTTGTTCCATGTTACTGTTGCGGTATCTACCGCTGTTAAATCTACTGACTTAATGCTGACATTAGCAAGATTAACTCTTACAGGAACCTTTTTAGAACTCTTTCCTACTTTAACAGTAATTTTACATGTTCCAGGCTTCTTAGCTGTAACCTTACCCTTCTTGGATACTGTTGCAATTTTCTTATTGCTTGTTTTAAATTTAGCCTTTTTCTGTTTTACTTTAATTTTCTTGCTTTTTCCAACTGTTAAAACAATTTTCTTGCCGGACTTGATTGTAACTTTTGCACTTGCCGGTATTGGATTAATGGCAACAAGACCTGCAATCATTGCCAATGACAATGCAATGGCTGTGATTTTCTTTGAAATTCTCATAATCTTCCTCCTATTCACCTGTTATTCCTGTGTTTTCAATACCCTCAATAAACTGCTTCTGTACACATGCATATAATACCAATAACGGTGCTATTGCAATTAATGTAGCAGCCATTTTGTTCGCTTCGTTTACAACATTACCTGTACTTGCTGCGGCACCATTATCAAACAGTGCCAGCTTACCAGGTAATAGTTCAAGAGCATCACCCAACAGAATATTTGTAGTATATGTTTCATTCCAGTTAAATACAAATGAGAATAAGAATACTACTAAGATTGTTGAAAGTGATAATCTAATAGCTACATGGTAGAAAACTTTAAATGATCCTGCACCGTCAATCATTGCGGCTTCGTCAAGTGACTTAGGTATCATATTAAAGAAGTTGTAGAAAATTAATATCAACATTGTTGAATATGCACCCTGTCCCAATAAAGCCATCAAAAACTGAGGTACTATCGAGTTAATAAGTTTTATACCAATAATTTCTTCAAATGTACCAAATAAAATTATTCTTGGTACTGTAAGTAATGGAATCGGTAAGATAAATGCTATTATAAGCATTACAAACCAAAAGTCATGCCCCTTAAATGTATAACGGGATAATGCAAATCCTGTCATAGCTGAAACAGCTGTCTGTGCAATCGCAAGTAATGCAGAGAACCATATTGAATTTAAAAGCGATGCCGGAACATCCAATGTTGATATGGCGTTCTTAAAGTTATCAAATGTTGCATGCTTTGCAATCCATGTAATTGAAGGATCAATTAAGTCCTTAGCAGTCATGATTGACTTTGATATCATTTCAAATATAGGTTCCAAAAAGATAAATCCTATACAAATAAGTACAAAATAAATTGCAATTTTTGAAACGATGTTTACACCTTTTAATCTCTTAATTTTGGCAAAGTTGATTTTCTTTAATGCTGACAAATCAATCTTCTTTGCGTTACTATTTTTATTTGCCATATAACTTTGCCTCCTTTGACTGATGTCTCTTCTGTGCAGCTAACCTTCTCTTCTGCTGCTTCTCTAATTTCTTAAGTTTCTTCTCCTGTTTCTGTCTTACCTTAATATCTCTTGGCTTTCTGTTCTTAAACAACAGGAATACGAAACCTACAATTAACAGAACTATTATTGTATATATCCAAGCATAAGTTGCCGCGTATCCAAGTCCTGTTCCCGTCTCGCCGGTCTTCTCCTGAATAAGTTCATATACCGGGTTGATTGAATCAAACATACCTAATTGAATTACCGTAAATACAGTAATCATCAATCCGATTTGTCTTAACATCGGGATTGTAATCTTCCACATAATCTGCCATGCATTAGCAGAATCAATCTTGGCTGCTTCATATATACTCTTGTTAATTTTCTGTAAACCGTTAATAAACAATACTATTGGAATACCTGTAAACCAAAGTATTATTGATAACTCATCAAATATGTCTGCCAATCCCTGTGCAAGTGCAGGTGAGTAACTATGTATAATCTGCATAATAAATATGTTTGAATATGCATTAGTATGCTCTACTGCTGATGAAACTTTTTGTGCTGCAGTGTCTGCCGCACTCTGAACTGACATAATCTGGCTCATAACCGGACCTGACATGATAATAACCGGAAGGAAATATATTGTTCTTAAAATCCCCTTACCTGTGTTAATCTTGCATAAAAGATATGCAATGATAAATGATAATACTACAACGATAAATGTGTAAGGTATAATCATTTTTAAATAATTAAGCAATGCAGGTAAAAATTCTGTGTTTCCAACGAATGCCTTAATGTAGTTATTAAAGCCTGTAAAACTGATTTCATATCCTACAATTGTTTTCTTTACATTTGTAAAACTTAAATAAATTGTGAACAAAAACGGGAACAGCGTAAATGCTGCGAAACCAACAATCCAAGGTGCCATAAACATATAACCTGTTCTATTCTGTCTCTGCTGATATGTACGCATCTTCTTTTGTTTCTTAGGTTTACTTTCTTTTTTCTTTTCCACTTTTGTTTCTTTAGGAGTTGTTTCGGCTACTGCCTCTTTTTTAATGTCTTCAGCCATTATTCAACACCTCCTTCTATTACTGCAGCACTCTTCTTTTCAACATCTGTGCCACTTACTGATACTTTTTCATCAGTATAGTTAATAATTATTGTCTTCTTGTTTCCATCTTTTTCGTAAATATTTGCAATAACACCGTTATCTAAAACTTTTCTGCTTGTCCATTTGTATCCGATAACCTGTGATAACGGATCATTTACTTTCTTGTAAATTTCAGTTACAAGTTTCTCATACTGTTCAAACTCTGTTGAATAGTAATCAGAAGAAGTAGTTGATGCTAACAAATATGATGGTTGTTTTGTCAGTACAAATGATGGCATAATATTGTAATCAATCATTCTTAACTGATCTGTTGTACTGTAAAATGAGAAGTTAGCATATGGTGCATAAACTTCCATTGTACCGTTTAATACCATCTGTAAGAATGGAACTGTATCTGTTTCGTATACATACTGTGATGTTCCTACAGGTGACTGTAAATATCTGTCAGTATATTTCCACAAATACTTATTTGGATTAACAAGGTTAATCTTTGTTCCTTTTTTCTTCATATTTCCAATTGAAGTCTGGTAAAGCTTTATTGCCTGACTTACAGTTGTATCTACACCATCACTATTATAAGTACTTACTAAAGTATTTGATGCTCCGTCAATTGTAAATGACTTGCTTAAATCACCTAAATCCTCATACAAATCATCCATCCACTGAGCTGTCTTCTTTGGTGTAGCATATCCGTATTCAGAAACAGGTACGTTCTTAGGGAGAACTCCTGACTTATCTACTTTCAAATACTGTGTATTCATATGTTTTGCAGCATTGTTATAATAACTCAGCATGCTTTCATTAATAGTTGTAAATTCTCTTGAGAATGAAATATCAATGTTCTTTTTCTGGAAATCAGACATTAAATTTTTAAAATCTGATTCTTTACCGATAGCACTTGAGAAACTTGTGCTGTTTGGCTTTGACAATGTCTGACCGCCACTCTGCCATCCGATAAGTCCACTATTAATATTTGTTATTCCATCCTTAATTAACTTATTAAGAATTTCTGATATGTCTTTTGTATTCGTCACGCTTACCTGCTGTGTTGAGAATACACCCTTCTTTGAATCTGAATTAAGGAAATCGATTCTAATTGGAATGCTGTCTCCTTCAGGAGTGATTTCCGTTAATGTCTTATTATCAATTAAATGCTGTCTGTATGCCTGAGCCATACCTACATAATCTGCTGAAGGTGTTCCGTCACTTCCGTCACCGCTTAAGAACTGATATGTCATTGAAATATCAAACTTATTTGGTTCGTCCTGAGTCTTACGGTATGTATCACCGGCCTGGTTAATTACCTGATAGTACTCTGAATTATATTTGAATTTAGGATAAGCATATGTATACCTTACATCACCGTCTACCAATGATGATGGTACTGCATTAATTGTCATGTACTCATCACCCTTATCTGCGTAAGCTACAAACGCTGCCTGTGTTCCGTCACCATGAGAAATACCAAATACCGGTAATGTTGGTTTTTTTAGCGGAACAACATCTGTTTCTGTTGAGTAATATGTAAGGTCTGTTGCAGCATCGCCGCCATATACTTTTCCTTCATAATCACTAAACTTTGTGTCGTTCTCATCAAATCTTACTAAAGCACCACTTCCATCCGGGATCAATGCATAACCCGGTGTAAGCTTTTTGCCCTTAAGTTTTACCCAGTCTGACTGGCTCTTATCATATGCAAGAGTTGCACCACCGCTTGTTCCAAGGAATGGTGTAATCATAATATTGGCAATCTTCTTTATTGCATCGCCTGTTATTTCTTTATAAGGGATGTCATATTTAATTGTTCCGTTGTCACCAAATGTGATATCAACATTAATTCCAAGGTCAGCATCTTCTAATTTGAATTTGCAAGCAAGTCTGTATTTGCCGTTTTCCTTGTCAACTTCCTGAAACTCTGAATGACCTTCTTTTTCTTTATATGCTGCCGAAGAAACTCTTGTAGTCTTCATGGCTTTTCCTTCACCTGTGTAATATTCCACAGTGATAAGTGAATTTGCAAAAGCAGCATAACGGTCATTTGTAAATGATGAATCCTTTGGTGTATTTGCAAGTTTCTTTACGTCTGCCACAGACATTTCTTTTTCTTCTGCATAATCTTTCAGTTCAGACGGATCATTATTTTCTTTTGAACTGTCAACAACACTTAATGCTTCCTCTATGTCTGAAGGAAGTGCAACGTCTACACCTGTTTTCCAGATATATCCGTTTTTTGTGTTTTCTACTAAGATAATATCTCTATCATCTCTGAAATAATACTTGTAATCACCCTTTTCGCACAGAAATTCATATGCGTTTGATTTTTCAAGGGTTGACTTTACACTCTCCGGTGCAGGTCTTGTATCTCTGTTTGTGTTAAGGAATGCAGCTGCTACTGCTACTCCGAGAGAAAGGACGCATAAGAGAGATACGACAAGTGCCACTGCTTTTATTTTTTTATGTCTAGCTACCTGTAACATTTCTTATAATCTCCTTTCCTACTGTTAATAAGAAGTCTTTTAACTGCTCCCACATAATGATTACTACAAGAACAACGATTGCTGCAATAAGCATAAATACAACTGTTATTATCAAACTTAATACTGTATGTTTGAAGTCGTAATCATGTACTGTTGCAAGACCTTCAAATATTGTTGCTATACTCCAGCATACGCCAATAGCCATTATTGTTGTAAGTATGAATGATTCATTGTATGTCAAAACATATGACATTCCAATTGTCACCAGCATACTTATCATTGCCGGCATTACACCGTATGCAGGAATCATATATACCTGTTTTAATGTTCCATCACCATCTGTAATTGATGTAACAAGGAAGTTACAAACAATAAATAAGATTAATATTGCGAAGAAACCTACAACTACAGCTCCCATATCCATATCTTCTACCTTTGTATACTGATATATGAAACCTTTCTGTGTCTGATATAACATATATACTCCAAAGAATACTATATAAATAATTGTTGCTGCAATCATTGATCCATTCTTATGAACCCTTATATCGTAATATCTGTCTATAGGATGTTTTGCACACTTAAATGCGTATCCTATTTCACCAATTACCGGTGTGTTTTTAAGTTTCTTTCCTAAAGCTCTCTTAGCTTTTCTTATCTTCTTATCTCTGTCCACAAGGCTAATAACTACCTTGAGAAGAATAAGAACGATAACAATTATCAGGAAAGTACCAAGTCCCTTCTGAATTGCTTTATTTCTTACTTCCCAGAATGCATTTGAATAACCGTCTCTGTTACCGGCAATTTCAAAATGTTCCATTGCCTTATCATATTCTTCGTCATTGTAGTAGGCTTTAGCAACACCGTTATGCGCCAATACAGACATCTGGTTAAGTCTTAATACGTAATTCCAATCTGTAAGGGCATCATCATAATCACCATTCTCATATTCGTCTAATGCTCTGTAAATTGTTGTAGCATATTCTGTAGGATTGAATGACTGTAAAATTCCTTTTTCACTATCCGCAGTCCAGATGTTTCCTTTGTTGTCTACTGCAATAGTCATAAGTGATGAATATAAACCTGATATATCAGTATCTTCAGCCTGTTCACCAAATTCGAAAATCACTTCACCCTGACTTGTGTATACCCAAACATAACCATGGGAGTCACATGCATAAATAATGCCGTTTTCATCTGTAGTTACATCTGTTAATGCTGAAGGTGTTTTAACATCACCGAACATGTTCGTTCCGTTTGTACTATGTTTCTTTAAAAGGTCGTTACCTTTACCCATACATGTTGAGTAAGCAGTTCCCTGTCTGTCCACATATACATTAGAGAAAGTTGACGGAAGTGTGTTAAGTATTTCCGACTTTTTCTGCTGTTCCTTTGTGTAAATGAGTTTCAAGAACATCTGCTGTGGTGTAAGTACCGACTTGTTAGATGTAAAGTATCCTAAAAACTCACCTGTGTTCGCCAACTGAATAATACCGGCATAAACACCTTCTGAAACAATGTATAAGTTATTACCACTATCTACAGCAACCTTACTTGGTTCGTAGTTTGTGTCAGCAAATATTGGTGCTGTAGGTTTATCATATCTTCTTACAAATTCAAAATCCTTTGTAAATCTAAATACTGTTTTGGCACCTGAATCCGCAATATATAGTTCACCTTCATTAGTTCTGAAAATTCCCTTTGGTGTTTCAAACCCCGTGAACTCATCAGAATTAATTGTTCCTTTTTTCATTTCTTTGACTACTTTTTCAGTATTTAAATCATAAACAACAATTCTCTGATTTCCGGTGTCTACAATATATGCAATGTTATTTTCATCAATAACCATATCCGATGGTTCTGATAATCCTAAATCTGTTATTGTTTTGTCCGGCAGGTATGCATCCTGTGTTCTAACCATTTCATTCTGATCATCAAGTGTATATGTGTAACTTGTTGCCTGAGATGCTCCAACAGGAAGCGCTGCCATTACCATAAATATCAAAGTCAGGAACAGAACCAATGATTTTTTCTTTATTTTTTTCATTTCTGCCTCCTTACTTGATACCTGAACTTGCCATTGTGTTCATAACCTTAGACTGCATGCATATGAATATTACCAGGTTAGGTATAAACATAATCAGGTTGGCCGCTGCTACCATACCGGAAGCTGCTACGGCGTTATTAACACCAATGGAGTTGACATAGTATGTTAACGTTCTTAAAGCTTCGTTTGTTATATAATTGTTTGATGTTTCCACATTCTGCCATACCTGCTGGAATGTAAGAACGACAGATGTTGCAAGAGCCGGTTTAGTAAGCGGAATGATTACTTTTCTAAGAATTGTAACATCTCCGGCACCATCTACTACTGCTGCTTCTATTAAAGCATCCGGGATACCGTCTACGAACTGTTTTACAAGGAACAATCCGACAGGCATTGCAATCAATGGAAGAATATGTGCAAACCATGTATTGTAAGCACCTATTCCAACTATGATTAAGTATCTTGGAATTGCAACCGCTGTGGCTACAAACATAAGTGCCATCTGGTTGACTTCCCATAAAGCACCTTTAATTTTGAATTTCTTCTTCGAGAATACATACGCTGCCATAATTGTAATAATCAAGTTAAGTACTACTGTAAGGACCGTAACTATCAACGAGTTCAAGAAATATCGTGACATTGGAATACCTGTTGAACCAGCAAGGTTCGTAAGGTTTTTAAAGTTATCTAATGTCGGGCTTTGTACAAAAATCGTTGGTGGGAATCTAAACAATTCACCAAGTGGTTTAAACGCATTGTTTATCAAAAATACTACAGGAATAATCATGAATATTGATAAAGGAAATGCGATAGCGTGGAACTTAAGTTGTCCCTTTGAAAATCTTGAAGGGTTTATTCTGTTACCTTGAAAATTTGCCATTTACTTTTCCTCCTTTCTAATATTCATCTTTTTCTGTAAATAACTTGTTTGCTACTTTACTACATACCCATACAAGGCAAAGAAGTGCAACTGATACTGCAGCTGCGTATCCCATTTCGTAACGTACGAATGCGTAGTCATCAATGTGGTTCGCTATCAACTGTCCTGCATATCCCGGAGTTGGATTTGCCCCTGCAAGAGCAACACCTATCCACCCCATATTGAAGGCATTAACAATCGACATTACCGCGCCGAATAACATCTGTGGTTTCATCGAAGGAACAGTAATATAAATAATTTCCTGTGCTCTGTTCTTTATACCATCCACATATGCTGCTTCGTATAATTCCTGATCTATATTCATAATACCTGAAAGCATTGATAAAAAGCCGATACCCATTGAAGACCATAACGATACGAAAATCATAATTCCCATAAAGTAATCTGAGGAAATCAACCACTGAATTGGCTGACTTATAAATCCCAGTTTTTGCAGGTACGCATTGGCAAGACCACTCTGGTCACCTGAGAAAATTGTTTTCCAGATAACCTGAATCATAATCTGACCTACCATTGAAGGTGTGTACATTGCAAGTGCGTACAAGGTTCTTGCTCTTGGTGTAACCTGAGCAAGAATCCATGCCATTAAGAACGATAATACGTATCCGCCCACACCAACTACTATAGCGTAGAGCACCGTGTTTGGAAGTACATATTTCATGAATACTTCATCACCTGTAAAAAGTGTTATGTAATTGCTCATTCCTGCAAACTTTGGTGTATTAATAACATCAAAGTATGTGAATGACAATCCGATTGCTATTAATATAGGTAATAATATAAATGCGAAAAACAACAATCCATAAGGAAGTAAAAGTAAAAATGAATGAAAGCCTTCTGTCTGAGTGAATTTCTTCTTTGATTTAATTTTGGCCGGCTTTGCCACTACGGCTGCATTACTCATTAGCACTTACCTCCTCTTCCGGATTTGCTTTTGCATTTTCCTGATTTTGTTTTATCCAGTCATAACCACGAAGTTTGAACTTCTTAACCATCTTTCCGTTATCATCATAATATCCAAGTTCCTGCATCTTACGGACAATTTCTTTATTAACATCATTTTTAGCTTCGTCTACTGCTACCTGACCGACAGTTCCGTCAAATACCATTGTTGTCCATATGTTAGAAATAGTTCTTTCCAATAAGTACTGTCCAGGAGTTCTTGTTACGTCAGTAACGTAATCAATCTGTTCTGTTACGACTTTCTTATCTGCTTCGTCCATAGGGTTGTTCTCAAGAGCAGCTCTGTTAGCTGACAACCAGAAGAATGTCTTTCCATATGTTGAACGAAGTGTGTATGTATATTCTGTCTGAACTTTCTTGCTTGTCCACCATTTAAGGAATTCCCAAGCCTCGTCCTTCTTGTTTGAATCTTTAAATATTGCTCCACCTGTACCATTTGCAACAAATGTTCTGTTTACGCTTCCATCTTCCTGCTTAGTTCCAAGATATTTTGAGATAGCCCATTTACCATCTAATTCTCTTGCACCATTCTTAATCAATGTATAATCTTCCATTCCGATAATACCTATTGGGTTTACTGAATATCTGAATGAGTTGAAGAAAGTCTGTACTGATGTTTCCAAAGAGTACTTTGTAAATAAGTTTCCAAGTAATGATAATCCTTTAACTGACTTCTTAGAATCAATACCTGTCTTTACAAGCCCCTTATCATCCTGAACATATAACTCTCCACCATTCTGTAAAATCATTGGTGATGTCTGATAGAACCACTTATATCCTGTCTGACCGTTTGCAATATTATGGTAAAAATTCATACCATATCTCTGAAGTGTTGGGAGAATATCAATTAATTCATCCCATGTATCAGGTACTTTAAGACCAAGGTTATTAAATATGTCTGTTCTATATACTACAGCATTGAAATCTGTAGTTTCAGGAATTGCATACATTCCTTCATTATATACATAGGAAACAAATGCTCCTGTTGGGAATCTTCTTGCTACAGTCCAGAAATCGTCAAACTTGCTTAAATCATACAAAGCACCACGGCTTGATAAATCAAATGGAACATATGACATAAGTCCCAATGCAATGTCTGGTGTTTCCTTTGCGGCAATGGCAAGAGTGAGTTTTGCTACGTCAGGCATTGTTGTAACTTTAATCTTAATGTCTTTACCTGTCTTTTCTTTGTAATACTGTTTAAATTCTGTATCAGCCATCTTCTGTAGTAAATCTACGTGAGTAATAGCTCTATTAACCCAGATTGTAAGTGTTTCATCATCTTCCTTAGCACCTGTTGAATACTTTGGAGATGTGAACGTGTTTACAAGTGTTCTAATCGAAGTCCATAATGATCCTCCAAATGATGGGTTAGGGCTTTCAAGCTGATCCTTGTCACCATAAACATATATTCTGTCTAATGTAAAATCATTAGATGTTACTTCTGTTGTGAAGTTACTAAGTGAAACAAGTATTGAGTTCTCAGCACCTGTCAAATCTGCAGTATGTAAAGCAATTTCATCAGGATATTTCTTAATATCCTTTATAAACTGTTCTGCTTCATCTAAATACGCAAGAATAGCTCCCGAATTTCCGTTTGAAGAATAATCCTGGAGTAAGAATCTTATATGGTGAATCATGGTTTCATAAGACTCAAGATACTTTGGAATGTTTGGAATGTATTTTGTCATCTTCCAATTACGTTCCGTATCAACATCACTACCTGTAATCTTTGTGATTTCCAACTGGAAATCTGTAATATGCTTCTGAAGAAGTAATGCATATCTGTACGCTTCCACTACAGGCTCATTTTCCTGTTTGATTGATATGGTGTGTTTTCCTTCTTCAAGATAGAAATTATAGTTATTTCCTTTTTTGTCTGATAATGTATGGTTTGAATAACCTGATGAAACAGGATCAAACGCATAATTATACATTTCCGCGAAAGGAACCTCTCCGTCAATCTTTATTGTTTCGAAAGTTTGGAATTCCTTTTTTCCGTTGTCATAGTGGAACGCTATATTATAGTTTCCTGACTTCTTAACATTGAAAGTGTAAGTAATTTCATTGCCTGCCGATGCCCACTGTATTTTATTTAATTTTTCTTTATCTATGTTAAATCTTGTAAGTGAAGTTTTTGTTTCCGTACCATATGTGGCATCTGTCGAGTTTTTTTCTGTATAATATATTGCATCAATCTGTATTGCATCTTTATCATCAGTTACAAGCTCTGCATCTTTATGTTCATCTGCATACTCGTTATAATCTTTAATTTCAGTCTTTGCCTGAGATACTTCTAATTTTCCCAACGTAAGTCCGCCCGATGATACGTTTTCAATCTGAATTTTGTTTTCCCCTTTTTCAAGATAGAAACATAATGGAGTACTTGATACGTATGTATTGTTATATAAATATGTATTAGTCCACTCTTGAATTCTATTCTGGCTTGGAGCCATTTCATCGCCATATGCGTCTAACGGAAATTCTTTTTTCTGTTCACTACTTATATATGAATCTTTGTCCACGTCAGTCCACAATATTGGTAATGCTATTGTATTCATTTCTGAATACTGCTGTTTACCGTTTACCGCGAGTTTTACTGTGTAATCAGATAAGGATTCGCCTACAGATATGTAATCCACAGACATATAGTATAGTCCTGCCTTCGGTACATTTACTGTATAATTAGCCTTGTCCGTATAATCCAGTTCTGTTATTTTTGCTGAATAGTCTTTAACAGATTCCGGTGTAGTGTCATCTGCGTTATCCTTTTTTTTGTTATTGTAGTAGTCTGTTGCATCAACACCATTTTTTAAGGTTGCTTTATGCGTGCCCTCACCAATTTCTGTATTTGCCTTAATGAAATCCGTAAAGTACACCTCTGCCTCTTCTCCCTCATCCAAGTAAGAGTTAGAAAGCAAATCATATGACTCTTCCAGTTTTTTGCTATCAACATCTTTTATGTAAGTAGTCTTAGTTGTAAATACAAACTGTTTGAGGCATACTGCTGCAACAATGACACATACTATAGCAATTAAAATAGTAATAATCTTCTTTTTCATTGTTGTCCTTTCTCTGTGATAAAAGCGGAACTACTGTTTTTTGGCAGTTCCGCTTCTATGTTATTAACAATTAGTTTATATTATTTAGCATCAATACCGTAGTATGTTTTTAAAGCATCTTTTAACTGTTTCTGTGCAGTTCCGATACGTTTGTTGATTGTGTCATTCCAGTCTGGCAATCTTGATTTAACGTTATCAGCCCAGCCTTTATCTCCCGGCCAGCATCCTGCTACTGTTTCGTCACCGTTGTGCATCCATTCATATAATGTGTCTTTCTTTTCGCCATTTTCTGTAACTGACTTTGTCCAACATTTTTCACATGCATCAGTGTAGTCTACAAGAGTGTTCTTTCCTTCTTTCCAAATCTTAAGAACTTCCTGGAATCCAGGCTTATCTTTGTAAACTTTATGAGCTTCAAGTCCATTCCATAACTTCATCTGTTCATCATAACCTTCACCTGTTACTACCGGGAATGAATCTCCTGCAGCAAGTTTCATCTGTCCGTTTTCTGAGAATTTCTGAGCGTAGACAGCTTTCTTAGCTACTGTTGAAGCTGTCCAGAATGATGCGAATGTATAAGCTACATCACGCTTCTGAATTTCTTCTTTACTCCACTCGTTATTCTTATCATCTGCTGCATAGTTATGTATACAAATCGGGTCCATAACAATCTTTACACTGTTGTCTGTGTATTTTGTTGATGGGAATGGATAGAAATCCCAATCAGCTGCTTTAATATATGCATCATTTTCTTTTGCTGATTCATCAGCACCTGCTGTCAAGAACCAAGGATCAACTACGTTAACTAATGTTCTGTTGTTTGTGAAGTAATACCATGTGTAAGCCTGGCTTTCTTTTACAATTTCTTTTGTAAGAGCACCTGAACCTTCAGCAGAATCGATTGTACAATCTGACCACTTAGGGATGTAACTTAATAATGATTTAACTTCTTCATTATTTAAATCAACCTTGTTATCTTTTTCAATTGATCTTGCAATTACGTTTGTTCCGATATTTAAGATTGTTCCCGGAATTCCTTTGATTCCCCAAAATGTCTTCTTGTCAGCTTTTGTAATAAAACGTGTGAATTCATCAATCGTCCAATCAGGATCAGGAACATTAATATTATTGTCCTCTGCTAATGATTTGTTTACCCAAACACCCCAAGGAATTGTATATGATGGGATGCCTGCCTGAAATCCACTGTAATTAATCTTGCTCATAAGTGATTTGTTGTAAGTCTTATATGTATCATCATCTTTGTATACCGACAAATCTGCAACTAAACCTTTCTTAACATCACCTGTCACGTCTGTTGATGCCCAGATGTCAGGGTATTTCTTATATTTAGCCTTAAATGTTTCCATTTCCTGTTCCCATGACTGTGTATTATACTGATCAGGGTCACCTGATTTTGACCACAGATTAATCTTTACATTAGGATATGTTTCATTAAATTTCTTAGCCACTGCATATACCTGAGCTACGTTACTAGCTTTGATATTAGCAGGGTCTGCTAACTTCTTTCCTGCAGCACTGTCAGGATTTCCGATATCTTCATAATAGTTTCCATCTCCGGACCAAACCATAATGGAAATATCACCCTTTACATTTTTGTCCAGCTTCATTGAGATACCTAAATCTCCATCTCCGCTGCCTCCTTTGTTTCCACTTTTGCTTCCGCCACATCCTGTTAAAAGCATAGATGTACCTAAAACGAGCGCAAGTGATAAAGCTAATGCTTTACGGCCTAATTTTCTCATTTCTAATTTTCCTCCTTCTCGAAAAAACTTTCACCTACATTAGAATTTCACATAGTGATATTCTTGAAAACAATTTTATCACAACAGTATGTACAAATCAACAAGAAAAAACGATTTTACTTTGAAAAATATTGTGATTTTTTTAACAACATGCACTAAAAGCTTATATTGTACAAATATAATTTTTGACTATTTTTTACAATTGGCACTTTGACAATTTATTCACAATCACTACATGTAGCGAAACATTTTCATAATATATACAATATAATGAAATCATTTTTATATAGAAAAATATTTTTATCTGATAATAATTGTCCTTATTGTCTAGGGTTGCTTGCTGATTTGTGTATTTCCATCCTGACTCATGTCATTACATCCTGGATGGATTACACATTTTTATTTGTTTGCGTAATTCACTCTTGATTTATACAAAGGATCCCCCCATGCCTGACAAAGAGCAAAAAAGAAGCAGAGCTTACAATGTAAGTTCTGCTTCCAAAATACTATCTAATTAAATTTATATATGTACACGTTAATTAGTCGTTTTCTCTTTTTCTTGCAAATACAACGATAACTGATGCTGCAAGTATTGCTGCCGCACCACAAGCGATAGGTGTGAAATCACCTGTTGCCACTGTCTGCTTAGCATTTGTATCTGTTGCCTGCTGTGTGTTTGTATTTGTATTTGTGTTTGTGTTTGTCTGTGCTGCTGCTTTTGCTTCAAGTGAATAACCTGACATCTTAAGGGTTGTTCCTTTTCCAGCAACATCACCCTTACCATCACTGATAGACTTCTGTCCACCTTCAGCCCAATCATAAAGACCACTCTTCTTTTCGTCATCTCTGTCACCGAATTCCCCACCTAAACCGAAGTAAACTGATGTAGCATCGCATTTAGCTGTGAAAGTTTCATTGACAGTAGTTGTCTGACCTTTCTTTAAGTGAACCCATTTAGCGAATGCAATATTATCTTTTGTTGCAATCTTTATAACAATCCACTTATCAAGTTTGCTTGATGACAAATTACATTTAAGTGTGTATTCCTGACCTTTTTTTATTGATACGTTTCCGTATCCCTGTTTTGAATCCTGAAACATCTGACAGCCCCAAACACCACCCCATCCGATAGTGTTCAACTTAACTGTCCATCCAGTTGCTGTATTCTGTGTTACCTTTCCTTCTGACGCTTCATACCAAGTATGACCCGGTTTTCCGTCAAATCCAATGTAATCACCCCATGGTGCTTTTGCGAATACGCTTACGCACATTCCAAGTGTAAGTGTGAGAGCTGATATAACAGCCACCATTCTCTTTAACGCTTTCATGTTAAATCCTCCTCTTTAATTGCGAAATATCGCTATTTATGGTTACTATATCACGATGCACCTATTAATTCAATAAATAAAAACAGTTTTATTGTTGTTTCTAACACAATTTACAATTTTCATTTTGAATTACTGTATATTTTTACTAAACATAATATTTAAAATATAATAATAATATGTTAGAATTGTTTCTATTAATTAATAAAAAAAGGAGATTTTCAATTTATTATGATTAGACTTATATTATTATTACTATTTCTTACAGTCTATTTTCTTGTTTCCATGCCAATACAGCTGGCAGAATTAATTATCGAAAAATTCAATATGGATGTAAGGAATAAAAGCAGTCTGCGTTTTGTTCAATGGGGACTGAGATGCGTATCATTTATTTCCGGAGTCAAAATAGAAGTTAAGGGGCTTGAAAACATTCCGGAAGACCAGGCTGTATTATTTATTGGTAATCACATCAGTTTATTTGACATAATCATTACTTATCCTCTTATGAAAAACTATACCGGATATATTGCTAAAAAGGAAATTAAAAAGGTTCCTTTTTTAAGTTGGTGGATGTACTTTGTTAACTGTATTTTTCTTGACAGAAGCAATCCAAGACAGGGGCTTACTTCTATATTAAAGGCTACCGATTATATTAAAAATGGGATTTCAATATTCCTTTTTCCTGAAGGCACCCGCTCAAAGGATGGAAAATTACATGAATTTAGAGATGGTGGTTTCAAAATTGCGACAAAATCAAAGTGTCCTGTTATCCCTGTAGGAATACAAAATACTTCTAATATACTTGAGCGACAGTTTCCTCGTATAAAATCTTCACATGTAACTGTCACTTTTGGAAAACCTATATATACAGCCGGCATGGACCGTGCCCAGCAGAAAGCCCTTCCGGCACAAGTTTGGAATGAAGTCAAAAATTTGTCAGGTCAGTAAATTTTTTAATCAATTTATATTTATTAATAAGAAAAAAAGTTATTTTATTGTAAATTTATGTATTAAATGTTAGAATATCACAGAAACATTATAAAAAGGAGGTACGGGATGCTTAATAATATGCCAGTTATAGCACTTGGTGCTTTAAGTATTACACTTATCGTAATAGCTGCTGTTTTACTTATAGCAGTTGTTGCACTTTATTTTGTCGGAAAAAAAGCCGAAAAGAAACAAGCTGAACAGCAGAAAACTTTGCAGGATAATGCGCAGACAATCAGTTTATTTGTAATTGATAAGAAAAAATTGAAACTAAAGGATGCAGGTCTTCCAAGTATCGTCGTTGAGCAGACACCAAAGTATGCAAGACGTGCTAAATTACCTATTGTCAAAGTTAAAGCCGGTCCAAGAGTTATGAATCTTATTGCTGACGCAAAAATCTATGAACAGATTCTTCCTAAACAGGAAATCAAGGCTACAGTCAGTGGTATCTATATAACAGGCTTCAAACGTATTCGTGGTCCTGTTTACGAACCACCAAAGAAAAAGAAACGTTTCGGCAGAAAATAAAAAATATCAGAGTAAAAAATTATAAATAAAAAAGACTGTTATGTGAAACGCGTCGGATTTTTATCTTTACTGCGCCGCTTATTAACAATCGTTCCCGCAAACTCAGTTGCTTCGCAACTTCGAACAGTGCTTCGCGATTGTAGCTATGCTCGTAAAGATTACAAAATCCTTCCGATTGTTTCTCATAACAGTCTTTTTTATTTATAATTTTTTACTCTAATATTTTTTAATTATTATGCTGTATGTTTATCTCTATTTTGTTGTCGGAGACTTTGTCTCCATCAATAAACATTTCGTAGTCTACCAAGAGATTAACATCAGCTTCCTTTTCGTTTAAGGAAATATTTTTAGTAAACACTTCAATAAGCATGTCACCGAAAGGTGTGCTGTAAAGCGATTGGTTTGTTTCATTTAATTTGAAATTAAGCTTAGTGTTTACGGCACCTTTTCTTGTAACTTCAATAAAGTCTTTGTCAAACTTAATGATATTACTTATTTTTTTATTGTCCTCTTCCAGTTCATCATAGAAAGCGTAATGTTTTTCATTTTTTATATAATGCTTTCCAGTTGATATTGTTTCTACACTTTCACCTGAATCATCAACTACCTGAAGACCTGAAATCTTTATTATCGCATCATTTTTCATTTAATATTCCTCTATATTAATTCTGTTTGTTTCATCTATCCGGAAAGGCATAATCGAATTAGCAAAACTCTTAAATTTGTCTGCAGCATCACTTACAAAAAACTGATACTTAGGTTTTGCATTAATGTCTGCACGAATGTTGTTTTTTTTCAAAAGTTCCCCAAGGCTTATTGCTGTTTCATATGCCGGATTAACCAGATTAACGTTCTCCCCCATTATCTTTCCTATTGTGCTTCTAAGCAATGGATAATGTGTACATCCAAGAATAAGGCTATCGATATTCTGTTCCTTTAATTCATCCAAATATCTTCTGGCGACCTCATCTGTTACAGTATCATGAAGCATTCCTTCTTCTACAAGAGGCACAAAAAGCGGACAGGCTTTTCCAATGACTGTAGCTTCCGGATCAATTCCATGAATATACTCAGTATAAAGTTCACTGTTAATAGTTCCCTCTGTACCTATTATTCCAATTCTATTGTTCTTTGTATTTTCAATTGCTGACTTTGCTCCCGGCTTCACCACCCCGATAATTGGAATGTCTAATTCTTTTTCTATCGTATTCAAAGCAAAAGCACTGGCTGTATTACATGCAATTACAATTGCCTTTACATTCTTTGTTCTCAAAAATCTTACTATCTGTCTTGAATATCTTATAATTGTATCTTTTGATTTGCTCCCGTATGGCACACGGGCAGTATCACCAAAATAAACAATACTTTCGTTTGGAAGCTGTCTTGTGATTTCTCTTGCCACGGTAAGTCCGCCTACACCTGAATCAAAAACACCTACCGGTGCATTCTTATTAACACTATCCATAATATTACCTTTCCTTTTTCGTTTCTTTATTTTACCTTTTATATAATAATAATTCAATAGAATTGAATAAAATGTTTTTCCCGGGTAATAATCTTTGTATAAAAGTCAAATGTCACCGAAACGGTGACAGAAATGGAGATTATTATGAAATATATGAAATACATAGTATGTTTAGCACTTACCTTAGGAATCATTACCTTTGTAATGTATTCAAACATGGAAACCAAAAGCGCCCGCAAATCACTTTCACAAACCGCCATACGTTTCCACGTTCTGGCAAACAGTGATTCATCAGCTGATCAGGGACTGAAAATGAAAGTAAAAAAAGCCGTGGTTGATTATATATACCACAACACCGGCGACTTCCACACAATAGAAGAAGCAAAAATATTTTTAACACGACATGACGCCCGCATAAAAAGAATTGCTGAAGATGTACTAGTTGCCAACAGTTCTGACTACAACATATCCTCAACTTTCGGCAAAGACACATTTCCAACGAAATCTTATGGTGACGTCACATTTCCAGCAGGTGAATACACCTCCTACACCCTAACTATCGGTTCCGGCAAAGGTCATAACTGGTGGTGTGTACTTTACCCGCCCCTTTGCTTCATTGATGAGTCCACCGGAGTCCTTCCCGACTCATCCAAGCAACAATTGAAAGAAAATCTGACAGAAACAGAATATCAGGTCATTAAAAAATACAAATTTAAATACCTGACTTTTCTGAACAAATTTATAGAAAATTAAGTTTAAATGTTTTTGGAAACTGTGGGGGGTAAAACAAAAGAAACCGGAGTAAAAAACTGTCGTATTTCTACCTTTGCTGCGCCGCATATTAACAATTGCTCTCGCGAACTCAGCCACTTTGTGGCTTCAAACAGCGCTCCGCAATTGTAGCTATGCTCACAAAGCTAACGAAATACTTCCAATGTTTTTTATCTTCCGGTTTCTTTTGTTTTACCCCCCACAGTTTCCGAAATCACTTAAACTTAATTTTCTATAAATTTTGTAAGATAAAGTTGTTCTGTAAGATTTGATTTTTTCAATAATTTCATTGTGTTTTCGGCTTTCTCTAAATTGTCATAGATACCGAAGACTGTAGGTCCGCTTCCACTCATTATTGAATTTAGAGCGCCATTTTCAATCATCATCTTTTTAATATCTGCGATGATTGGATATTCCGGTACGGTTACATCTTCCATAACATTGTATAAAAGGGAAGACATTTTATATAAGTCACCATTTTTTATTGCCTCTGCCATTCCATCAATATCAGGGCGTTTTGTGATTTCATCGGGTCTTATGTTTCCATAAACAAAAGCTGTTGAAACCGAAACAGGTGGTTTTGCAATTATCACATAACATGACGGTGGTGTAGGAAGTGGTGTTAATATTTCACCGATTCCCTCTGCTATAGCTGTTTTTCCTAATACGCAATATGGAACATCCGCCCCTAATTTTACACCGCGTTTCATCAGGTCTTCCTTTGACAACTTAAGGTCAAACATTTCATTTATTCCCATTAGCGTAGTAGCACAGTCGGAACTTCCTCCTGCCATGCCCCCTGCTATAGGTATCCTTTTATTTATCTTTATTTCTATTCCCTGATGTATATCAAATTCATCGAACAATAATTTTGCTGCCATATAAGCAAGGTTTCCCTTTTCATTTTCCAAAACAAATTTATCGGTAGCAACTATTATTTCATTTTTCCTGTCAGTTTTAGTTATAATAATATCGTCATATACATCCACCATTTGCATAATCATTTTCAAATCATGGTAACCGTCAGGTCTCTTTCTCAGTACATCTAACCCTAAATTTATTTTTCCGTATGCTTTTAGTGCTAATTTATCCATATGTATTCCTCCAAAATTTCTATCTAAAGTATACTTTTTTTATGTCCTATTGACAAGATTTTATAAGAATAAGCCTGTCGCCTTTTTTTATTTGTTCACTTGTCAGTTCGTTAATTTCCATTATTTTTTCAATAGTTGTGTAATTTTCTTTTGCAAGTTTCCACAATGTATCACCGGACTTTACAATATATCCTTTCAGTACCGGCGCAGCATTTACCTTCTCCATGTCTATCGGTTCTTCCTTAATGTCGCAAATAAATGTTTTCTTTTCCTCTTTAAATACGAGCGTTTCTAATGCAATAACCGCCTTTATTTCTACTTCCTGCGTACTGAGCATATTTGCATTGACCTGTTCTATACGCCAGTTAATATAATATTTGTCCTCCGGCGAAATTCCCTCTGCATCTATTCTGTGTTCAAATTCTGCTTCCTGCCATTTATGGCAGATAGGTCTTGTATCATCAGAAGAAACATAAATTACATAGGCTCTGATTTTTCCTACTGCTTTTAATCCGTTATCACTGATAAATATTTTTTCAACTTTTACATCTGCACCGCTGCTGCATATCTGAAGAATATGTCCCTTGCTTTCATCAATATCCAGTTTAATTGTATTTTTTGTTCTTGATTCATTTTTTACAAGAAGTCTTTCATATTTTTTCTCCTCCGTTACAGGAATCAGATTAACATCAGGCGCGTATACATCTTCCAAAACATCCATTCGGATTTCTTCATATATTTTAATGTTTAATTTAAGCAATGCATTAATAAAAATATCTCTTGTTTCATTGTCCTGATTCATTTCCACATCTGCACTGACATTGTGAAGTTCCGTATTAATATAGGGAACCAAATCTTCTCTTGCTTCCGTAGTTTCTACAGTTCCGCCAAAATTTAAAGTAGTGTCAATCCACTGCCCCGGCATCATGTCATCCTGTGGAGCATACACAATAAACACTTTTAACTCTCCGCCAATATGTATAACACCATCCATCATTTTAGTTGTTATGTTTTTAATTCTGATATCTTTCCATACAATTTTTCCAATATCCGGCTTTCCCGTTGGAACAGATATTCTCTCATTAATTCTAAATGTGTCATTTTTATCCGCAATAATAGATAATCCTTCTATCTCTGCGTATCGCGTCATCATGTTATTCTTATTCGCACCACATACTACTTCCATATCTTCAAGCTGCTCAATTGTAATATATGCCATAATTGTTGTTTTGTATATATAGTTTTCTTCATCAACAGTTTTAACCGAAGAGCTTATTACAACCAGTTTTACCTGGGCATTGCAGTTATCGTCTATACCGTTAATTTTCACATTTTCCTCAAAGGGTATTTCATTTTCAATTCCACATATCATATCTGAACCGTCAGAATAATAAAGCATTTCATACGAAACCGTTCCATTAATTACAACCTGACCGTTTCTGACAGATACATTGTCCAGCGTAACAAAATCCTTCCAGGCAACCACATTATTTATCGGCTTATCTGCCTCCGTAATTCTGTCTTCGTGGTTTACATAAAAGTTTGCTACTTCACTTTTTACTATTTTGTTCATTCTGATATTGTTTCTACTTAAATCCATATTCTCCCCCTTTACTAATAACTATCTATAATCTATGAACTACAGTCTTCCAATTATTCACCAAAAATTATATTTTTATCGTTATATTTAATTTTTATTACAATGTATGGGTATGAGTTTTCCTCTTTTTCCGTATATTTTTCCGGTCCCTTAAATTCAGTTTTTACAAAAACTGCATTTGCCGTTTCATACAAATTGGTGACGGTAATGCTATAACCGCTGTATTTTTGTTTTCCATATCCGATTATAATGTAAGTATACTGTTCATCTGAGTAAGTAACCTTAAACTCCTTTTCTTTTCGTTCTTCTATAATTTTAGTCACTTCTTTCGGAGTTTCCTGAGATGAAACTATAGTATAGTCCACATCATTTAGTTTTTTACTACTAGTTTTTTCCCAGCCACAGGCAGAAGTTACTGCTATGCATACCATAAGAATTACCGTTAATTTTATTTTATTTTTCTGCATAAAAAAACACCATAATATATCTTTTATTAAAATATATTATGGTGAATATTTTTTATTCTTAATTTTAGTCATTAAGCATTGCGTTAATCATATCTTTCATATAATTTCCAAGTGCTTCTAACTTTTCATCTGCATCATCAAAGTTCTTGCCCTTAACTCCGTAGTAGAATTTAAGTTTTGGTTCTGTTCCCGATGGTCTTATGCAAACCCATGCTTCTTCACTCAATTCAAGATATAAAACATTTGATTTTGGAAGTCCTGTTGGAACCACTTCCTTAGTCTGCATATCTGTAATAATATCAAGTTTGTAATCTCTTACTTTCAATACGTTATAATGACCAACAGTTGTTGGAACATTTCCTCTAAGTCTTTCAAGAGTGTTCTGAATTTTTTCAATTCCTTCCTTACCTTTCAAAGTAATAGCGTGAACACCATCTCTCCAGTATCCGTATCTTTCATACATCTCTTTCATCTTATCCCAAAGAGACATACCTTTTGTCTTATAATATGCAGCTGCTTCACACAGTGCCATAGTAGCAACAATTGCATCCTTGTCTCTTGCATGAGTTCCAATTAAGCAGCCGTAACTTTCTTCAAATCCAAATACATATGTTCCATTGCCCTTTGTTTCAAATTCAAGCATCTTTTCACCGATGTATTTAAATCCTGTAAGAACTTCTATTAAATCAATGTTATAATATTTTGCAATGTCATTAGCGAGGTTTGTACTTACTATACTCTTAATTAATGCTCCATCTTCCGGTAACATTCCTTTTTCTTTCATCTGACTGATTTCATATTCAGCTAAAAGACACCCTGACATATTTCCCGTAAGAACATGATATGTTCCAGGCTTACTTCCCTTAATGTAAACACCAAGCCTGTCTGCATCAGGGTCGGTAGCAAGCAATAAGTCAGCTTCTACTTCATTTCCCAATTTCACTGCAAGTTCAAAAGCCTCTGCTGATTCAGGGTTAGGATAGCTTACTGTAGGAAAAGCACCATCCGGCATTTCCTGTTCCTTAACTACATATACATTTTCAAAACCAAGTTCCTTTAAAACTCTTCTTACAGGAATATTTCCTGTTCCATGAAGTGGTGTATATACAATCTTAATATCCTTCTGAACCTGTTTAATGATATCAGGATTCTTAACCTGTGTCTTTATTGCTGCAATATATTTATCATCAATGGCTTTTCCAATTGTGATATACAATCCTTTATCAATGGCTTCTGTCTTTTCCATCGTTTTCATTGTTGAATAATCTGTAATTGCCTTAACTGCATCCATTATTCCTGTATCATGAGGTGGAGTAATCTGTGCTCCATCTTCCCAATACACTTTATATCCATTATATTCTGCCGGGTTATGGCTGGCTGTAACATTAATTCCTGCAATACAACCTAACTCTCTAACAGCAAAAGATAATTCCGGTGTAGGGCGAAGTGACTCAAATACATAGGCTTTGATTCCGTTTGCATTTAAACATAAAGCTGCTTCATCTGCGAATTCAGGTGACATATGTCTTGAATCGTATGAAATTGCTACACCTTTATCCTGTCCTTTCATTTCGATTATATAATTAGCAAGTCCCTGTGTAGCCTTACGTACAGTGTAAATATTCATTCTGTTAGTACCTGCACCGATAACTCCACGAAGCCCCGCTGTACCAAATTCTAATTCCGTATAAAATCTGTCTTCAATTTCTTTTTCGTCTGATTCGATTGCTTTCAACTCTTCTTTTGTTTCTTCATCGAAATATGGGTTTGAAAGCCATTCATTATACAACTCTTTATAGTCCATAACTATCCTCCAACAATTTTTCCCAATCGTTTTTCATCATATCACAATATTTTTGTAATTAAAATAGAAAAAACGTTTTTTTTAACATTTTTACACTATTTTCAGAGATTATTGATAAATTTCCACCTCAATTTTTCCTGATTTATAAACTGTTTCAATTTTTCTTCATTTTTTTCCGAATACCATGCTTTGTTTGAATTATAATAATAATTAATGATTTTCCAAAATTTTTCCGGATAAGAAATAAGATATTTAAGTACCTCATATTCCCTTACTGAAATGGGGCGCACTTTGTCATACCCTGCAAGTATATCTTCTCCTAATTTTATATTCCAATTGTTTTTCTCCATTACCTTTCTTAAAAAATCATACAAATCCTGTATGGCCGGTGCATAATTTACTTTTAAAAGATTTACCATAATAACCTTTCGGTTCATAAATAAAATATTATGGTAATTATAAGCTCCATGATTTACTGTTTTGTCATTTATTGCATCCCGGTAAATTTCCTCATAAAAAGAATTATCCAACAGTTCCTTTGCTTCCATTCCCTGAGCGTGATACTGGTCAATAATATTATGGAGAGACATTTCAAAAAAATTCTTATTTTTTCGCTTTTTGATGTAGTTTTTGATTCGAAGAATTTCCGAATTATGTTTTTCAAATATTACCACCATGTTTTTACCGGCATGCAGCCGGTTTTCTTCTGTAAAGATATCTGACATGTTTTCCGTTGCATTATGAAATCCTGCAAGATTTTTTGCCGCCATTAGAAGTTGTTCCGCATTGTTGTTACTGCAGTCTTCCGCCACAAACCATTTTTTTAATATGTAAGGGTATCCGTCCTCACTGATTGTTACATACTCTCCCTCTTTGTTTGCCACAACACTGTCTACCGTAAATCCCTTCGCCTCCAAATAATTATAAAAAGCACTCATAGTTGCCATTTTTTCATTACTGTTATTATACTCCTGCAAAATGTATCTTCCATTTTCAGTCTCACAACCGTAATTTCCTTTTGACCTATAAGTGATTTCTATCTTTAAATCATACTGTTCTAATACACTTAACGCTTTCTCGTTCATTCCTTTCCCTCCATATCTTATTTGCATTATTCTAAAATATGAAGAAAAACATGCTGTTAGAACATTGTCCCTGCAATATCCTTTAATATTTCTTTTTGATTTAATTTCGGATTATCAAGAACCTTTTTTAGGAGATTTTCCAGAATGTCCCCAATGATTTCTCCTTTTGGACATCCTATGGCAATTAAATCTTTTCCTGTAATTTTTAATTCTTTTTTCGAAGTGCAAATATCATTTTCCACAATCTCTTCGTACTGTTTTTTTACATACAGGTATCCGTCAAATCCCTTTTCTTTTCCATAATCGCTTTTTCCCTGAAAATCTGCATAAACCAGTTCCAGATATTTGTCATATATATCCTTTCCAATATTATGAACACTAATTCTTACATTAACAGGACTCTTTTCATATTGAACCGGTCTGTCATCATGACAATACACAAGCCTTGTCACAAACTTAATTGTTTTATTATCCATCTTCAGTCTACGCATAATTTTCTGTGCTATTTCTGCGCCAACATGGGCATGACCATAGAAATGCATTCTCTCCGGATCTTTTTTGTCGTAAGTTATTGCCTGAGGTTTTCCTATATCATGTAAAAGTGCTGCCCATCGCATCTCTTTAGTGTTTTCCACATTTTCCATGACTTTAATTGTATGTTCCCCAACATTATATTTATGATACGGAGTATTTTGCGGACATTCCATCATTTTATCAAATTCAGGGAATATCACTTTTGTAATTCCACTTTTATATGCCGTAATTAATTTATCAGGGTGATTTGACACAATTAATTTTTCCATCTCTACTCTTATTCGCTCTGCACTTATTTTTTCTAATGTTGGTGCAAGCTTCTCTATTGCCTTCATTGTGTCATTTTCAATTTCAAATCCAAGTTGCGCTGAAAATCTCACCGCACGAAGAATTCTTAGGGCATCCTCCCCAAAACGTTCTTCTGCAACTCCCACACATTTAATAAGCTTTCTTTCAATATCACCAATTCCGTCAAAAGCATCAATTAGCCCTACTGTAGGATTATATGCCATGGCATTAATTGTAAAATCTCTTCTCTTCAGATCTTCAATAAGATTAGATGTAAATTCAACGCTGTCAGGATGTCTTCCATCATTATATTCGCCATCCACTCTATACGTGGTAACTTCATATCCTACCCGCTTTATCATAACAGTAACTGTTCCATGCTGTATTCCCGTATCTATTGTTCTGTTAAAAAGTGCCTTTACCTGCTCCGGCAGGGCTGACGTAGTAATATCCCAATCCTGAGGATTTCTTCCAAGTATGGTATCCCTTACACATCCTCCCACAGCAAATGCCTCAAAGCCATTTTCCTCAAGGACATTTATTATAAGTTTTACACTTTTAGGTATTTCTATTTTAAATTCTTTTAATCCTTCATAATTGTTCAAATCCGTGCTCCTTCGATTTACATAATTTATTTTAATATATTGTCTATAATTTCCAATGCCTTTACCAATCTACTTTCCGGCACTGCGGAATAATTTATAATAAATTTATGTTCAAATTCTTTCAATTTATTATAACAGTAATCTGACACTCCTGAAATATTAATATTCTGCTGCTTTAAAAGTTCCTTAAACTTTTCATCATCTATATCTTTATTTATTCCCAATATAAAATGAAGTCCCGCATTTTCTTCCTCTATTGTAACTTTTGAATACACAGGTGACTGTTTTATTGCCCCAATTATTCTGTTTCTGTACTCTCTATAATAGTTGCGCATCCGGTTAATATGCCGTTCATAATAACCTTTTGAAATGAAATTAGCCAAAGTATACTGTTCAAATCCCGACACTGTTCCTGAATAAAAATTTAATTCTTTATTATACTTTTCTATTAATTCATCCGGCAAAATCATATAGGCTATTCTTATGGATGGAGCAAGAGTCTTTGAAAAAGTATTCATATATATTACCCTTGAGCTGTCCATTCCTGCCATTGGTGGAATAGGTCTTCCCGAAAACCTAAATCCACTGTCGTAATCATCTTCTATTATATAACCATTATTATTTACAGCCCATCCCAACAAATTATGTCTTCTTGATACCGGCATAACCCTTCCTGTTGGAAACTGATGACTAGGAGATATGTGAACTGCTTTTGCATTAGTATTTACAAGCTGTTCTGTTCTAATTCCTGATTTATCCATAGGCAGGTGCAGACATCTGACTCCATTGCTCTCATATACTTTACTTATTTTTTTGTATCCCGGATCTTCCAGGGCGATTGTACTGTCTTTTCCCAGTAACTGTACAATAATACTGTAAAGATATTCCGTTCCTGCTCCTACGATTATATTATCCGCCTTTGCCTGAAGTCCCCTGAAATGCAACAGATAGTCCGCTATGGCATTTCGCAGTTCCTCTACTCCTGTTGCTGCCGGGCTGGTAAGAAATGTATTTTCCTGATCTAAAAGAGTCTGTCTCATTATCTTCGACCATGTGGCAAAAGGGAAATTGTCATATACCATATGATTTGAACTAAAGTCCACGAACCACTGTTTTTTCTTTTCCTTTTTTTTACTCTCGATATTATTTTTCTTTTGACTATTTTCATTTCTCTTCTTATAGTCAATATACTGCTCGCTTATTTCGCTTACAAAATATCCCTTCTTTTCTTCCGTATAAATATATCCCTCAACAATCAGTTGGGCGTACGCATTTTCCACGGTTATTACACTAATATTATGATTTTTTGCCATTTCACGCTTTGATGGCAGTTTTTCCTTGGACTTCAGTTTGCCTGATAATATATCTTCTCTTATGCACTTATATAAGTATTCATATAAAGGTTCTTTTCCTTTTTTCTCAAAATCATATGTTAACATTTTTTCACCCACTTTTTCCGGATACGTTTAATGTCAGAATTTCCATTAATTTTTATACTTGACTGGTATTATATTTTTCCTGTAATATGGCAATAGCAATAATACCATGTTGGTATTATACTTTATTAAATTTATATTGTAAATTTATTATTTTGTACAATTATGATTGGAGTTATTTATGAAACGTGTTCTTAGTATTCAGGATATATCATGCTTAGGCAAGTGTTCCCTTACAGTGGCTCTTCCTATTATTTCGGCAATGGGAGTAGAAACAAGCATTGTTCCCACTGCTGTTTTGTCCACTCATACAAAATTTGACCACTTCACTTTCAGGGATCTGACAAATGATATGGAAGGGATTAAAAACCACTGGGTTTCAGAAGGGTTTAAGTTTGATGCCATTTATACCGGATATTTAGGCAGTAAAGAACAGGTAGATATTGTTTCAGAATATTTTTCTACTTTTGGAAACAGTCATAATTATATTGTTGTTGATCCGGCAATGGCAGATAACGGAAAGATGTATACAGGCTTTACAAAAGATTTCGCCATTACAATGTCAAGGCTTTGTTCAAAGGCAGATATCATTCTCCCAAACATTTCTGAAGCCTGCTTTATGCTAAACAGGGATTATGTTGGCGAAGATGCTCCTCTACCGGTTATTAAAGAACTGCTTACAGACTTAATTAAGCTCGGCTCAAAATACGCTGTAATTACCGGGGTAAAACTTCCTGATGGAAAGCTTGGATTTATCGGATACGACAGCAGTAGTCAGGAGTTCTTTATGTATGGCACGGACGAAGTTCCTATAAAATCTCACGGAACAGGTGATGTTTTTGCCAGTACATTTACCGGTGCATTAATGAATGATTTTTCAGTGTTTGATTCACTTAAAATTGCTGCGGATTTTACATGTCTTTGTATACAGGATACTTACACTGATCCTGATGCCGTTGACTATGCTGTAAATTTTGAGACACAAATTCCTAATCTTTTGAAGATGATAAATAATGTTTAATTGTAAAACGCAAGAAAGCCGGATTACTCCGACTCTCCCAAGCATGCATCCGCAAACACATACCCCCATTAATATTATATTGTACAGTAAGCATTGAAAAATATTTCCTTTTGCTAAATTAACATCTCTTATCTCACCTGCAAAAGAATAAATATCTTCAAATAGGAATTTATGAATTCGTCGTAATGTAACAAATTTTCCAGGTTCTAATTTTTCCAGCATATTATTCTCAAATAATTCTTTTGCTTTCTTTTTGCTTATTCGTTCCTCTTCTCTTGCAAGTTCAGCTGAATCATTTATGTTCAATTTATTTCGCATATCTTGCTAATATGTCTACCTTGTCTGTTTTCTCCCAAGGCACATCAATGTCATGTCTTCCAAAGTGACCGTAAGCTGCTGTCTGCTTGTAAATTGGTCTTCTTAAGTCTAACATTTTAATAATGCCGGCAGGTCTTAAATCAAAGTTTTCACGAATGATTTCTACAAACTTTTCATTGCTTAATTTTCCTGTTCCAAATGTATCAACCATAATTGATGTCGGATGTGCTACACCGATAGCATATGATAACTGGATTTCACACTTATCAGCAAGGCCTGCTGCAACAATGTTCTTTGCAACATATCTTGCTGCATAGGCTGCTGAACGGTCAACCTTTGTACAGTCTTTTCCCGAGAAAGCTCCGCCACCGTGTCTTGCATATCCACCATAAGTGTCAACAATAATTTTTCTTCCTGTCAAACCACTGTCTCCATTTGGTCCACCGATTACAAAACGTCCTGTTGGATTAATGAAGAACTTTGTGTTTTCGTCTACCATATCCTTTGGTAATACAGGATCAAACACATATTTCTTAATGTCCTTATGGATCTGCTCCTGTGAAACCTCTGCATCATGCTGAGTTGATAAAACAACGGCGTCAAGTCTTACAGGCTTTCCATCTTCATCGTATTCTACCGTAACCTGTGTTTTTCCATCAGGTCTGAGATATGAAAGAGTTCCGTTCTTTCTTACTTCTGTTAATTTAAGTGCAAGCTTGTGAGCTAAAGCAATTGGGTATGGCATAAATTCTTCTGTCTCGTTTGTGGCATAACCAAACATCATCCCCTGATCTCCGGCACCAATAGCATCTAATTCTTCATCAGACATTTTATTCTCTTTCGCCTCTAATGCCCTGTCAACACCCATCGCAATATCACTTGACTGTTCATCTAAAGCTGTTATAACACCACATGTATCACAGTCAAATCCGTACTTTGCTCTGTCGTATCCGATTTCTCTAATTGTTTCTCTTACTACTTTCTGAATATCAACATATCCCTTTGTAGTAATTTCGCCCATTACTAAAACAAGTCCTGTCGTAATGCTTGTTTCACAGGCAACACGGCTCATCGGATCCTGTTTCATTAATTCATCCAAGATGGCATCTGAAATCTGATCACAGATTTTATCAGGATGTCCTTCTGTTACTGACTCTGATGTAAATAATCTCTTTTCCATTTACTTCTCCTTTTCTTTACTGTGCATTACTGCTTTAACTATAGTATCCCGCAAATATTTATTTTCTACTTGGGAGAATTTTTATTGTAAAAGAAAAAGTCCACTAATTAGTGGACTTGAATTCAAGGTATCAAATCCTCTTATTGATCAAACTTGTGTCTGCTCAGGTTGGCACCTTCCTGACTGTTGTCGGGGTTGCCGTGGCTTCCTCGGTCCTTGTACCTCCACCACTCTGAATAAGAGAAAATATTTATTTGCAATGGTTATATTACTATCATAACATTAACATGTCAAGACATACACCTAAATTAGTTTTTTCCATTTCTAAACTGAACCGGTGTTATTCCATATTTCTTCTTAAATAATCTGTTAAAGTGTTCTACGTTCTGGTAACCAACTTTTTCTGCTATGTTCTCTACTGTCATGTTACTGCTCTTTAACAATGTCCTTGCCTTTTTCATACGAACATTCTTGACAATTTCACCAAATGTCTTTCCTGATTTATCTTTAATATACTTTGATAAATATGGCTTTGACAAATGGAAATATTCTTCTAATTCATCTAATGTTACAGTCAGATAATTTGTGTTAATGTAATTGATTATTTCCGTAAGTCTTTCATCCTGACATACCTGGGTACCTTTAGTCTTTATTACCTGGTTTACGGCAACAGTTAAAGCATGAATTGATGATTTAATAATATCTTCATCAATACCAACACCCCAATACATTTTTCCATCACAGCTGATTCCAACATATGAAACAGCCTTTGACGAAGAACCTCTTGACAATGAATGTTCCTCATATATTGAAAGTTCATAACTAATGTCAAAGTACTGCTTAAATGCGTTGCTGACAGAGTCAAGACGACCATTACCTGTACTCTTTACAACTCTTACAACATCATTTCTCGCAATAGTCACTTCTGCAACAATACCGTTTTTCTGTGTAAAGTGAGTTTCAGGAACATTAAATTCACTGCAGTTGTTAATATATTTATCCTCAAATATCTGGTATACCCATTCAGGTGATAATTCCTTATGTTCCTTATCAGATACATCTTTTACGCTATATCCCACTTCCTCACGCATCTTTTCAGGTACAGATAATCCAAAGTTCTGTTTTAAGATGTAGCTTACACCACCTTTTCCTGACTGGCTGTTAATACGAATAACATCTGAGTCATATGTTCTTCCAACATCCATAGGGTCAATTGGAAGATAAGGAACATTCCACATTCCCTTTGGATCCTTAGCCTTGCATGCCATTCCCTTGGAGATTGCATCCTGATGTGAACCGGAAAATGCTGTAAATACCAAATCGCCCGCATATGGCTGACGTGGACTTACATTCATTCTTGTTACACGTTCATATAATTTTACTATTTCAGGCATATTGCTAAATTCCAAATGTGGATTAACACCATGAGATAACATGTTCATGGCAAGTGTTACAATGTCAACATTACCTGTTCTCTCACCATTACCAAACAGTGTACCTTCTATACGGTCAGCTCCTGCCAACATTGAAAGTTCTGCTGTAGCCACTCCACATCCTCTATCGTTATGTGGGTGTACCGAAATAGTTACGGCATCACGATACTTAAGGTTTTTATCCATATATTCTATTTGTGTTGCAAATACATGTGGCATTGCATTTTCAACTGTAGCCGGAAGATTTATAATAACCTTATTTTCCTTTGTTGGCTTCCATACATCTAATACTGCATTGCATACTTCTAATGCGTAGTCCATTTCAGTTCCTGAAAAACTTTCCGGACTATATTCAAATGAAAAGTTTCCGTCTACTTCTGAAGCCAATTCATTAAGAAGCTTTGCTCCGTCAATAGCGATTTTCTTTATTTCTTCTTTACTCTTCTTGAACACCTGCTCACGCTGAGCTACAGATGTTGAATTATACAAATGAATAACTGCGTGTTTTGCTCCCTTTACAGCCTCGAAAGTTTTTTTAATAATGTGCTCTCTTGCCTGTGTCAGCACCTGAACTGTAACATCATCAGGTATCATATCTCTCTCAATTAATGCACGCATAAAATTATATTCTGTTTCTGATGCAGCAGGAAATCCCACCTCAATCTCCTTAAATCCAATCTTTACAAGCATCTGGAAGAACTCCAATTTTTCATCTAAGCTCATTGGCTCTATTAATGCCTGATTACCATCTCTAAGGTCAACGCTACACCATATTGGTGCCTTTTCAATGTACTCTTTTTTTACCCAATCATATGTTGGTGTTGGTGGCATAAAATATTGTCTTTGATACTTCTTGTAGTTCATAATAATACCTCTTTCTTATAAATATTGATATGTGGCTTATCTTTAGTATGATTTTTTTGTAAGAACTGCTTCTACACAACAAAAACGTCTCTGTGTTCATCTTAGAACACAGAGACGTAAGCTTTACATACGCGGTACCACTCTGTTTCATGTAATACATGCTCTCTTGAATGCTGTCACATCCGTTCCCTGTAACGTGGGAGTACGTCACGACCTACTTGTCTGTTCAGCCGGAAGCTCCAAGGTGAGTTCGCTAAATTGCTTCTGATGTTTCACACCAACCAACATCTCTCTGAAATCCACTCATTAACTACTATTCCTTTTCAAAGCCTTTTTCTTCTTAGGATGAAGTTATATTAACACATACATTTCTTATTGTATAGTGGTAAATTTAATCATTTTTATTGATTTATTTTAATATTTCGTTTGGTTTAGCTTACTTTTAATTTGAATTTCATTTCTTCTTTTTCAGAATCAACTTTTGCTATTATAGCACCAAGTTCCGTAAGTTTCTCTTCAAATCTTTCATAGCCTCGCTGAATATATACGATATCATCTACGGTAGTGAAACCTTCTGCTGCAAGACCTGCAATAACAAGTGCTGCTCCTGCTCTTAAGTCCGGTGCAGATACCTTTGCTCCCTCAAGTCCGCCTACGCCTGTAATAATTGCAGTGTTTCCTTCTACCTTATTGATAGCTCCCATTCTTGAAAGCTCAGCCATATACTTAAATCTGTTTTCAAATATACTTTCAGTTACCGTACTTGTTCCATTAGCTATTGAAAGAACTACTGCCATCTGTGGCTGCATATCAGTAGGAAATCCCGGATATGGAAGTGTCTTAATGTGGGCACTTCTAATAAAATCCCCTGCCTTTACAGTAACGGCATCGTCATATTCTATAACTGTGCATCCCATCTCTATTAACTTAGATGTAATACACTCCAAATGTCTTGGTATAACATTTCTTACTAAAATCTCTCCACCTGTAGCTGCTGCTGCACACATAAATGTACCTGCTTCTATCTGATCAGGAATTGTTGAGTAAACTGTTCCATGAAGTTTTTCAACTCCATTAATTCTAATCTTATCTGTTCCTGCTCCCCTGATATCAGCTCCCATGCTGTTAAGCATGTTGGCAACGTCTACTACGTGCGGTTCCTTTGCAGCATTTTCAATTACCGTTCTGCCTTCTGCCTTTACCGCAGCAAGCATTACATTAATTGTCGCTCCAACTGAAACCACATCAAAAAAGATATGAGTTCCCATTAAATTATCTGCAGATGCATTAAGCATACCATGATCCTGAATTACTTCTGCCCCAAGTGCTCTGAATCCCTTTAAATGCTGGTCTATTGGTCTTGCTCCAATAACACATCCTCCCGGAAGTGCTACTTCTGCCTTTTTAAATTTTCCTAATAACGCTCCAAGAAGATAATATGAAGCTCTGATTTTTCTCATCTGTTCCTCTTCAACAACGTAAGACGTAATTGTCTTTCCGTTAATAATAACCGTGTGTCTGTCTACACGGTTAACTGTTGCTCCAATCATCGCTATTGCGTCTATTAACTGATTAATATCACTTACATCCGGCAAATTTTCAATAGTTACATCTTCGTCTGCCAAAATAGATGCTGCAAGTAATGCAAGAGCTGCATTCTTTGCTCCACTTATATCTACTGTGCCATTAAGGGCTACTCCACCTTTTATAATATATTTTTCCATTATCCACCTCTGGTAGTATGTAATTTTTATATCTAATGCAAATTTGTCTGTCTAATTTATATATGTGCTCCATATTTATTTCAGAGCACACTTTCTATCATTATAACATAATCTATTTCTTTGTAAACCATGTAAAAACACAATCTATAGTAATATTTTATGAATTACCACTAGATTGTGTTCCTTTTTTGAAAATATTGGTTTATTTTAAAGTTACTAAAGGATTAATAAATTGTCCCTTTCTTATCATTTCAAAATGTAAATGCGGACCGGTGCTGTCACCTGTGTTTCCACTTAATCCTATAATTTCCTCCTGTTTTACGCGCTGCCCCTGTGTTACATATAGTTTTGACATATGGGCATATCTGGTTTTCATACCATTTTCGTGATCAATCAGCACATTATACCCATAACTCTGACTAAAATATGCTTTTTCCACAATACCTGTAGCAGATGCCACTACTTTTGTTCCGACAGGCACTGCCCAGTCATGTCCTTTATGACTTTTATATCTGTCTATTGTATCTCCAAATTCCGATGTACTTACGCCACCGCTTACAGGCTTAATATATGAGACAGTTACATTTTCTTTTGCTTTTTTACTTTCAGTTTTTTTTCTGATGTTCTTAGTTTCTTTTTTCTTTTTTTCTTTGACTGTATTTATATGATTATTTATTTCACCGGTTCTTTTTGCCATAAAACTATATGCATAGATTTCCATTGACATTTGTGAAAAAACAATCTGAGTCATCATTAGTATAATCATTATCACCGGGATTACAACTAAAACCCTGTGTTCTTTAAACAGATTATACTTTTTAATTTTCTATCCCTCCAGTTTTTTTACAATTTTCTTCACCGTCTGCTGAATAGAGCAACGATGTTCATTTACTATTATATCCGCATATTTTTTATATAACGGTGTTCTTTCATTATATAGATCTTTTAACGTCTGTCCATTTTTCAGTACTACCCCACGTTTTTTCAGATTTCCAAGTCTTCTTGATAACGCCGGAAGGTCCAGTTCCAGATATACTATTGTTCCAATTTGAGAAAGATGCTCCATCGCCTCTTTTCCATAAACAACACTTCCTCCTGTGGCAATTACAGTTTTCTCTGTGTTTAAGGATTTGTTTACATCGTTTTCAATTTTTATGAATTCTTCTATTCCATCTTCTGCAATAATATCCTTAAGCAATCTGCCTGTTCTTTCCTGAATTACTAAATCTGCATCCACAAATCTATATCCTAAAATTTTTGCTAATACTACTCCTATGGTACTTTTGCCTACTCCCGGCATTCCTATTAAAATAATATTTTCTTTACTCCCTAACATATTTTCTGCTCCTTAGTCTTCAGTCTTTTTATTTTTTAGTAAGCTTGCCCTACTTATTGCATCTTTTCCATATTTGTCTTTTATTTCATCTAATGCCGCATCCAGTTTTCTTAATTTTTCTCTCGAAAGGGCATTTCCGAATTTCTTTCCTACATCAGTTCTGTTTTCATTAAACAACTCCATAATAGACATTTGTGCCGGTGCTCCTTTTGCCATTAGATTGCTTGTCCTAACTCCCAGAAGTCTTACAGGTTTTCCACTCCACACCCGACTGAACAATTCCTTTGAAAGCTGATATATTTCAGTACCTGAATCCGTCTGACCTTCAAATGTAGTCTGTTTTGATGTCTTTGTAAAATCATTATATTTTATTTCAACGGCAACTGTTTTAGCCAATTGTTTTCCTGCTCTAAGTCTCCCTGCTACTTTTTCCGAAAGCATAAGAAGAACTTTCTCTATTTCCTCAATATTATCTAAGTCATTTGGAAGGGTTACTGAATTTCCAACACCTTTTAAATCTTCAATAATTGGATTTACTACACTGTCATCTATTCCGTTGGCATACTCCCACAATGTCCTCCCATGACTTTTTAAATGAGTCTCCAAAACATTAACAGGACTTTGAGCCAGCTGACCTATTGTAAATATACCAAGTTTATGAAGAGTGTCTACACTGGATTTTCCCGCCATAAATAATTCTTCAATAGGAAGAGGCCACATCTTTTCCCGTATCTCATGTTTATATAATGTATGTACTTTGTCAGGTTTTTCAAAGTCTGATGCCATTTTTGCAAGAACCTTCACATCTGATATACCGATATTCACGGTAAATCCAAAACTCTTCTTTACCTTATCCTTTATTTCATATGCCGCCTTCAGACTGCTTTCATACATATTCTGTATGCCTGTAAAATCCATGTAACACTCATCTACGCTGACCTGCTCAATATCAGGTGTATATGACCTTAAAAGATTCATCAGTTTGCTGCTCTGTAAATGATAATAATCATGCTCCGGTGGTACAATTTCGAGATTTGGACATTTCTTTAAAGCATTAACAACCGGTTCTCCTGTTACAATGCCATATTTCTTTGCCGGAATGGATTTTGCCAACACAATTCCATGACGGCTTTTTTTATCTCCACCCACAATGCAGGGGATTTCCCTAATATCTGTTGTTTCCCCTTCTTCTAATCTCTTTACGGCAGTCCAACTAAGGTATGCCGAGTTAACATCTATATGAAAAATCACTTTTTCTTTTCCCACTATTTTTTCTTCTTTCTAACCGAGAAACCAAATCTTCCTATTTTTTTGCCAACAGTATAATACTGACCATGAGAATAAACTATAGGAAGCGCTTTTGCCAAATCAAATTTGCCCTTGCTGTCCATATACTTTTTATCCGCATGTACGCAAAGTACTTTTGCCAGAAACATATCATGGGTTCCAAGTTTTGTCACTCCAACAACTTCACACTCAATATTGACAGGGCTGTCTTTAAGAAGCGGTGCCTTAACATAGCTTGCACTTTCTTTTTCCAAATTCATTGATTTGAATTTATCTTCATCCCTGCCGGATTTTACTCCGCAGTAGTCAGTTGCTATTGCCAGTTTCTCTGTTGTAAGATTAATTACAAACTGTCCTGTTTCATTTATCATATCGTAAGAATGTCTTGATGGTCTTACAGATATATATACCATTGCAGGATCTGTACATACTGTACCTGTCCATGCCACGGTAAACACATTATCATTTCCCTTCCCATCTGTTACGGTTACCAAAACTGCCGGCAATGGATATAACATATTTCCCGGCTTCCACATTTCTTTTGCCATAATTACCTCCTAATCATTCTTCTTGTTTTTATTCTTTATCTGAATGTCTCTTACGATAACTTTATCTTTCTGTGCTTCGTACTTAATTGTCATTTTGCTTGTACATTTTCCCGACAGTTTGTACACATAACTGTTATACAATGCAGTGTCTGTAGCCGAAACATAATCATATGAATAATCATATGTTAAGGTATAGATTTTTTTCTTATCATCATAAGTAATACCTGATTTGAGATTTTTCATACTCATATCTATGACTTTATACTTATCTATATTTTTTGTATCTTTCCAGTAAACAATTTTCTCCGACTCTTCCACAAGTTTTTTTACAGCCTTAGCCGCCTTTTTATCGGAAAATAATCTTATTAATTTCTCATTGTCAGATTTTCTCTTTCTTACAGCCTTGTAAAATTCATCCAATATTTTCCTTCCACTTTCATTAATAAGTTTTGAATACTTTGCATTCGCGATATGTTTTTCTTTAGTTAAATCTATTGAAGTATTTGACTCTGTAAGATTTATACTGCTTACCATAGAATAAGTATCATTTGTTCCACAGATTTTGTATTTTCCTGAAATCATTCCTGTTATGTTATACATAACATTATTTCCATCATTTTTGATGTCAGCCATCTTTTCTGTTATTGTTACATCATTTAGCTGTAACTGATTTCCCTTTGGAATGGTTACTGAAAAACGCTTAACCGTAAGATTGCTTATATCTACATAATATTCCGGAGATATGCTGAAACCTTTTCTTTTTGATGCTATTAAAACGTCAAAGTTTTTAGTTTTTCCACTATTTTCGTCCCTGCACACTACTGTTACTGTTTTCCGCCCATTTTTATTTTCAGGCTCCTTAATTTCGTATGTATCTATTACATATTGACTACGAAGTTTTTTCATGGTATCCATATATAGATTTTTATCCAGATAATACCCTTCTTCTTTGTATAAACATTCGTACATTTTGTTGTAATCATTTCCTACAAATGCCCTGAAATATGTAGCCGCCACGTCTGTCGGATCAGACTCGTGTTGTATAAATGCAATCATAGAACCAATTCCGAGACATATTCCGATAAAAATTAAAATTCCAATAAGTGTAAATATTCTGTTTTTTGCAATTTTTTTTAATTTTTCCTTCATTTCAGTCTCCTTTTCAGTTAAATCCGCATAAGTAAATGTTACCTATTATCCTTGATTTTTGCAAGGCTTTTATGTATCATTTATGTAATATTATTTTACTGTTAAAAAGAAAGGATTGACATATGGATAAAAAAACTCTTTTTAATAATGCTTTAACAAAACTTGTTGAATTTGCTGCAACAAAAGAAAATATAATTGCTATATCGGATGTTAAATCATTTTTTGATGGAATCATAGATGATGACTCTCAATATCATTTTATATACGACTATCTTACTACCAACAAAATTATTATTGAAGGAATCAGTTCACCTGAAGATATAAAAGATGTTGAAGAAGAAAAATCTTTTGAAGAAGAATTTAACAATGTTTCCGACACAGATTATTCAATTGATTCTGAAACTGAAATGTCATTTGTAAATATGTATATGGCGGAAATGGATTCAATTCCGCCTGTCAGCGATGAGGAAAAAAAACGCCTTGTTAAAGATCTTCTTAATGGTGACACCTCTGTTGTAAACAGAATTATTGAATCAAAACTAAAAGATGTTGCTGAGATTGCTTCTACATACAGAGGCAAAGGGGTTTCTTTTGGTGATTTAATTCAGGAAGGTAATATCGGTCTGATGGTTGCAATATCTGACTATAATGATAATCTTGGTGATTTTGATGAATATATTAATAAATGTATTATAAATACTATCAAATCAACAATCAACGATGAGATCAATTCAGATCGTATCGGGCAGCATCTTGCCGATAAACTTAATCAGTTAGATAAAGCCACAAAAACCCTTAGTGAAAAATTGGGACATGTTCCTGAAATTTCTGAGCTTTCCAAAGAAATGGGATTAGATGAAGACGAAGTTTCCATACTTCTTAAAACTTCTTTAGATACATTGTCAGTAAATGAAGACACACATATAACCGACGAAGAACAACCTGACGGCTCTGAAGATATTACTACACCTTCTTCCGGAAGTGATCCTCTTCAATGGAGAAAACATACCAGAAAATAAAATTTATTTTTCAATATATTTTTTGAACATGTTCGCAAGAATCATAACTTGCTTTAAATTTTTCAATTGTTAAAAGGGTAACATATAATATATTAATTTCACCACATATATTAATTGAATACAAAATCTTTATATCCTTTTTCACCAAAAGAGCCGGCACATAGTGCCGACCCTAATGAGATTAAGTAAAATATATTTAAGAACTAAAGTTCTAAATACCTAATTAATTATTCATCTGTTTTAAGAGCTTCGTAACCTGTCTCTCCGGTTCTGACTCTCATAACATCTTCAACATCTGTAATGAAGATCTTACCATCTCCAAAATGTTCTGTATTAAGTGCCTTTCTTGCTGCTGCAACTACAAGACCCGGATCTACTGTCGAAACAACAATGTCAACCTGTATCTTTCTATATAAATTCATTGTTGTAGCAACACCTCTGTATCTACCTGTCTTTCCTTTTTCAGCACCACATCCCATTACCTGAGATACTGTCATTCCCATAACTCCTATTGCATTCATTGTGTCACGGAGTACACCAAAACGTTCTTCCGGACAAATAATAGAAATCTTTGTATACTTGCCTTCTGCTCTTGTTCCCAATGTAAGAGGTGCTGGTTTAACATCTGTAAGATCAACTGCACCTTCTTTTTCACCTGCATATGATGGTGCTGCAGGAAGGAAATCTGCATATGCTGATGCAAGACCATGCTCTGAAATATCCATACCTATTATTTCTTCTTCAGCTGTTACTCTAAGACCAATTGTATGTTTAATCAACTGGAATACTATTACCATCATAATTGCTGCATATACATCAATTGCAACTATACCTAAAACCTGAATTCCTAACAACTTAAATCCACCACCATAGAAAAGACCTGCGTATGCTGAACCATCTGCAAATGCATTAACTGTATCACCTTTTCCGGTAGCAAAGAAACCAACTGCTATAGTTCCCCAAACACCATTTGCCCAATGGACACCTACGGCACCAACCGGATCATCAATATGTAATTTCTTATCAAGTACTTCTACTACTACATCTACTAAAATACCTGCAACTGCTCCTATTACCAATGCTCCAATTGTATCTACTGAAGCACATCCTGCCGTAATGGCTACCAGACCTGCCAAAGATGCATTTAAACACATGCCTACATCAGGCTTTCCATCTTTAATCCATGTAAATAACATACATACGACTGTTGCTGTTGCCGGTGCGATTGTAGTGTTCATAAATACTGATGCCAAGCTATCTGTATTTGTCGTAGCAGCACCGTTAAATCCGTACCAGCCAAACCAAAGAATGAAACATCCAAGCGCACCAAGTGTTATTGAATGACCTGCAATGGCGTTTGATCTTATTTTGCCATTTGATCTCTTAGTATATTTTCCAATACGTGGACCAACTATAATTGCTCCAACTAATGCGGCTACACCACCAACTGAATGAATTACTGCTGAACCTGCGAAATCAACAAAGTGTAACTGCTGTAACCATCCATGTCCTCCGTAGTTCCAAACCCAACCTGCTTCAATAGGATATACAATTAAACTAATTGCCGCTGAGTAAATACAATAAGCACTAAACTTTGTTCTCTCAGCCATGGCTCCTGAAACTATTGTTGCTGCTGTTGCACAGAACACTAACTGAAATACGAACTGTGACCAGTTAAAGTTTGAATAATTTGTAAAAATGTCTAAATTTGGAATACCTATGATTCCCATTACATAATCCTCTGACATCATTAAGCCAAAACCTAAAATTATGTACATTATTGTTCCTATACAAAAATCCATTAAGTTTTTCATAATAATGTTACCTGCATTCTTTGCTCTGGTAAATCCTGTCTCAACCATAGCAAATCCTGCCTGCATAAAGAATACCAGTCCGGCTCCAATCAGGAACCAAATATCGAAACTGCTCTTTGTGGCCATTTCTAAAATTTCTTTTGCATCCATAATTACTTCCTCCATTTCAATCATTCTTTTTTATTATCGTAACAAACAGTAATTAAACCTGCCGTTACTACTGACAACGAAATGATTTTGTACTTTGAAACAACAGCCAAACTATATATTGATTATTATTTCAAAATATAGAAAAAAGGAGCAAGACTATTACGTCTGCTCCCTTGCATTTCGTTCAACAGTTGCTAGTATATCATCATTTTTTCTGATTGCAATCTTTTAAACTACTAATTTTATTTTTTTAAGTCCAAATTTATTTTTGTAAATTGTTTGTTTAATTTTTTTATCTTACCGCTTTATAATGTAAAGTATAGAAACGTTTTTTGCTTTACATTATATTCCTACTGCGTAATTTTTTTAATTGAATTGTAGATTCCTTCACCATCTAAACCAAATTCTTTTAATAATTCTACTGCAGGACCTGAATGTCCGTAAATGTCATTCACGCCAAGTTTTGTAACAGGTGTTGGTAATTTTGCACTTAATGCATCGCAAACTGCACTTCCTAAACCACCAATTACTGAATGTTCCTCAACAGTAACAACCTTTCCTGTTTTCTTTGCAGATTCTACTATAATCTCTTCATCTAAAGGTTTTATGGTATGAATGTTAATAACCTCAGCGTCAACTCCATCTGCTGACAATTTTTCTGCTGCTTCAAGAGCTGCACTAACCATTAATCCTGTAGCTACAATTGTAAGATCCTTACCTTCCCTTAAAAGTACACCTTTTCCAAGTTCAAACTTGTAATTCTCTTTGTTAATTACAGGTGCTGCAAGTCTTCCAAATCTTAAATATACCGGGCCTTCCATTTCGTACGCTACCTTAACTGCTGCTTTTGCTTCTATATCATCACACGGATTAATTATTGTCATTCCCGGAATTGTTCTCATAAGAGCAATATCTTCATTACACTGATGAGTTGCGCCGTCTTCTCCTACAGAAATACCAGCATGAGTTGCACCGATTTTGACATTAAGATGTGGATAACCGATTGTATTTCTAATCTGCTCATAAGCACGCCCTGCTGCAAACATTGCAAAAGTACTTGCAAATGGTACTTTACCACATGTTGAAAGCCCTGCTGCTATTCCCATCATATTAGCTTCTGCAATACCACAGTCGATATGTCTGTCAGGAAATTCCTTCTTAAATATACCTGTTTTTGTAGCTGCCGCAAGGTCAGCATCAAGGACTACCAAATCATCATGCTCTTTAGCTAATTCTACAAGAGCATTTCCGTAACTTTCTCTGGTTGCGATTTTCTTTACTTCTGACATAATGCTTCACCTACTTTCTCTAAGTCTTCCATTGCCTGTTTGTACTGCTCATCATTTGGGGCTGCTCCATGCCAGTTAACGGCATTCTCCATAAATGATACACCTTTTCCCTTTACAGTATTCATAATAATTGCCGTTGGCATTCCCTTTGTAGTTTTTGCATTGTCTAGTGCTTTTCTTATTTCATCAAAGTCATGGCCGTTAATAACCTGTACATTAAAATTAAATGCCTCGAATTTTTTATCTATAGGATATGGTGAACATACTTCTTCCACTGTTCCATCAATCTGTAAGTTGTTGTTGTCAACAATTACAACAAGGTTGTCTAATTTTCTATGTCCGGCAAACATTGCAGCTTCCCAAACCTGACCTTCTTCTATTTCACCATCACCAAGCATAGTGTAAACTCTGTAATCACTGTTATCCATTTTCCCTGCCAAAGCCATACCTACTGCAGTAGATACTCCCTGACCTAAAGATCCGGCTGACATATCCACTCCCGGAGTATGTTTCATGTCAGGATGTCCCTGAAGATATGAATTTGTCTTTCTCAGTGTAACTAAATCTTTTTTAGGTAAGTATCCTTTTTCTGCCAGCACACCATATAAAACCGGTGCTGCATGACCCTTTGACAAAACGAATCTGTCTCTATTTGGATCTTTAGGATTCTTTGGATCCACATTCATTTCCTCATAATACAAATAAGTAACCATATCTGCCGCTGATAAAGATCCACCCGGATGTCCTGATTTTGCACTGTGTAGTGCTGTTACAATGTTTTTCCTAACCTCATTTGCTTTTAATGCAAGTTGTAAATTATCCATTACTTTTTCCTTTCTTTTTAAATATTAAAGTCTGATTCTTGCAATATTTTTAATCCATCACCGTCGGTTTTTGATTCGAAGATGCCTTTTACCTTTCTTCCCAGTCTGCCTGATTTACTGATTGCATTATCTATTATGTTTTCAACATCTTTCTGTCCAATTCCCTTATTGGCACCAAAGAAGTCGTCAATAGCTTTATAGAAAGCAAGATTTGCTAACTCATCAATGCCATAGCCCTTGTCCATGGCATATTTTTTTCCATATTCTACCCATTCTTTAATATCATATTCTTTGATTCTTACAACCCTGTTGAAAACCTGTTGTACTCTAGACGATGAAGCAATAAGTTCTTCCATTCCCTCTGTTTCGCCTTCCAGAACAATAAGCATGTCATCTGTAAACATTCCTGAAACATCTATAATTTCACTTAATGTCATCTTTCCAAGTGTATGAGCATTTTCAATAATCAAATCGCTTCCAATAAGTTTATTTAATGCATATCTGAAACCTTTTCTGTTTAAAGCTGCTGCATCTACCTTGGCAAGTCTTCGGTTTCGGCGACCACGTTTTTTGTTAACCAGTTTAATCAATTCAATTGCCAATGTTGTTTTTCCGGTTTTTTCATTTCCCATTATAATAACATTGTCTTTGTCTGACTTTCCGTTCGGTACATAATTTGTAATCAAACCTTCAATAACTTCCCTTATACTTGTTTCAAAGCCTTCAACATTAAGGTAATTCTTAAATTCTGTTAATTCATCCTCTGAAAGAATATCTTCCCCGGAATTATCATTTCCCGTTGCTTCAGTAGCAGTTTTTTCAGCCGGTTCTTCCTTCTTTGGCTGTGCCTCCACTACCGTAACTTTTTCTTCTTTTTCAGGTGCGTTTTCTTTCTCTTTTTCCACCCTTTCTTCCGGATTATTCTCAGTTTTTTCTGCACTGTCTTCCTTCTGATTCTTTTCCCTTAATTCTTCTGTATTAATTGTCCCCTCTTCGACAACTCCTGCTCCTGCAAGAATCTCAACCTTAGAAGACGGTTTAACCTTTACTTTCAAATCAAGAACTTCTTCCACTTCTTTATCTTTGTCAGTGTCACTGTTATTTACAACCTGTTCAGCTTTTTTGATTGCTTCCTGAAGTTCTTCTCTTGTAGGTAACTTATCTGTTTTATATCCAAGGTCAGAATTTGCAGCAATATTCTCATATATATTTTTCTGACCCATATCATTGCTTTCATCTCTCTGTGGAGTTTCAAAAGACAAGTCAAATACCGGCACGTTCTTATTATCTTTTTCAACAACACCTTCAGGTATTGCCCGAGTCTCTTTCATCTTATCTAATTCTTCTTTAATTTGAGCCTTGTCAAATATCTGTGTGCTGCCTGCTTCAGGATTCTGAACATTATTCTCAACCTTTGTCTCCGGTTCAGTTTCTTCCTGCATCGGTTCTTTATTAACAGGTCTTACAATTTCCACAGCATCTTCGTCTATTATTTCTACCTCTTCCGGAATTTCATCTAAGATGTCTGCTTCTTCAACTATGTCATCTCCTATTGATATTTCTTCATTAGCAACAGGTTCTTCCACAATTTCTTCAACCTTTTCTTCTTCACCCTCTGCAGTGTCCTCAACGATTTCATCTGTAATATCTTCAACCTTTGTCTTAGAAGGAGTTTCCGCAGGTTTGCTTTCCATCTCAATCTGTTTTTCCAAAGTCTTTTCATCAACAGATTCTTCGTCCTTAACTTCGCTTGCCTCATCAATAATGTTTACAGCCTGCTGCACTGTTTCTGCCTTAAGGATACCTCTTGCCTGCAACTGTTTCAGAATATCACTTACATCATTGATATCGTACAGTTTTTCAGGTTTTGATTCTTCCTGTTTCTCTGTATCTTCTACATCAGCGCTGTCATTGTTTTCATTGGTTTCTGTTTCTTCCGTTGTTTCCTCCTGCAATGATTTCTCTTCATTTGAAACCTCATCATTTGAAACCTCATCATCTGAAATTTCATCTGTGAGAAGTTCCTCTATTGTTTCTTCCTTCTTCGGTTCCTCTTCAGGTTCAGGCAATACAATTTCTTCTATTTCTCCGGTAACTCTTGAAACCGGTTTTTCTTCTTTTCTGCGTGCTTCTTCTGTTTCTTTTTCAATTTCCGTTTTTGCAATCATATCTGGATTAATCTGAAATGGCATAAGTTTCTTTTTCTTTTCAGGAACTGCCTCCTTAGACTGTATTTCAATCGGTTCCTTTTCTTCCACTTCTGCCTTAATATCTTCTGTCTCTTCTTCTTTTTTTGCAAAACTTGACTTTATCTCTTCTATACCAGGATTAATTCTGTGTGTTTCATCATATTTTTCCTGCTGTGCCGGAGTTAACAATGCATATTTTTCCTTTAGTTCCATTGCTTTATTTACATATTTTCCTTCTGAGAACCAAATGCTTATTTCATCACACATATCTACACATTTATCTATCTCTCCTGCCTTGCTGTATAATCTTGCAAGTTCATATGCCCACTTTTCTTCCATATCCAAATGAACATATTCTTCAAGAATTGATATTAATTCTTCAATCGGCTCACCCTTTGCTTTCGCCATTCTATATTTTAAAATGTATCTTGCATTATCACGAGGTGCCATCTCAACAAAATCCTCGTAATATTTTCTTGCTTCATCAAATTCTTTAGTCTTAGTTGAAATCACACAAAGCTTATATGCTATCTGTCTGCCTGCCATTGTATTGTCATACGCCGTAAGCAATACACGTTTCGCTTCTATGTAATTTTTGTTAGCTTCATAAGCCTCTGCAATCAGACATAAACTTCCGTTATCTTTGATTTTCTTTATATCAAAGGTTCTTGCTATTTCAAGGGCGTGTGGATAATTTTTCCCCCTCATTGCCCCTTTTAATTCTTCAATTCTAAGACTCTGTTCCTTTCTATCCATTTGAATACCTCTTTAGCTTATTATTTTTGTTATACAGTCACTCTTCCCTGCAGGGCTCTAAGCAAAGTTACATTATCTATGCATTCTAAATCTCCACCTACCGGAACTCCACTTGCAATTCTTGTGACTTTTATGCCCAAAGGTTTTACGACCTTGCTAATGTACATAGCCGTAGCCTCTCCTTCAACGCTGGAGTTCGTTGCAATTATTACTTCGTCAATGTCATCCTTTAATCGTTGAAACAGTTCTTTAAGTCTGATATCATTCTGGCCAATTCCTGCCATGGGATTAATGGCACCATGCAAAACATGATAAACACCATTGTATTCTCCCACTTTTTCATATGCCATCATATCCTTGGTAGACTCAACAACCATAATTGTCTTATGGTCTCTGGTCTTACTGCTACATATCGGACATACGTCCTGATCTGTCAGTGTGCAGCAAACCTTGCAGTATTTCACATTATTTTTTGCATTTATCATGGAATTTGCCAGGTCTTCTACCTGTTCCTTTGGCATATTTAAAATGTGAAACGCCAGCCTTCCTGCTGTTTTTGAGCCTACTCCCGGCAGTGATGCCAATTCTTCAACCAGCTTCGTAATATATCCACTGTAATAATCCAATGTTTAACCTCTCTTTATTTAGAAAAGTCCGCCAAGCCCACCTGTAATGCTGGACATTTTCTGAGTAGACATTTCTTCTATTTTTCTGATTGCCTCATTTGTAGCAGCCATTATTAAGTCCTCAAGCATCTCAACATCATCAGGATCCACTGCATCAGGATCCAATTTTACTTTTGTAATTTCCTTAGTTCCTGAGATAGTTACTTCTACAGCTCCACCACCTGCTGTTGCTGTGTATTCTGCAGCCTCTAATTCTGCCTGAGCCTCTTCCATTTGCTTCTGCATTTTCTGAGCCTGCTTCATTATATTATTCATGTTTCCTGCCGGCATTCCTCCCGGAAATCCACCTCTTCTTGCCATATTATATATCCTCCTCATCAATCTGCATATTTATTTTTTTTACAACCTCCTGAAAATAGTCGCCAAAATTCTGATTATTTTCAAGCATTGTCATTTCTACTTTTACCCGTTTTTGTATTTCATCACTGATAAGTCCCGTAAGCATCTCAATAACCTCAGGTTTGTTGCAGCCTTCATAGCCAATTGAGCCCGTATTAAATACTATCAGCAAAGTGTCTGCTCCCTTAACACTAAAACGTGCATCCTGCAGATATATCTTATAAGGGTTTGAAATATGTCTCTGAATTTTTCCCCAGTTATTTACTACTTCCTGTATATCCTCAGGTATAGGCTTATCATATACCTTTTTAGGCTTTTCCTCCGCCTGTTGCTGCACTGGTGCTGTCGAAACATTTTGAACCATAAAGTTGCCCTTTTCTAATTTATTTTCAACTACTGCTATTCTGTTGTTTAATGCACTTATGTCATTCTCCATGGCCGGCCTGTTTAGCTTAATAAGGGCAATTTCTATAAGAACTCTTTTCTGTGATGAATATTTCATCTGACTTTCAAGTTCTGAAAAAACTTTGATGTATCTCATTATCACATCAATGTCTATCATCTCCGCCTCTTCCTTCAAAGCCTCAAGGCTTTCCGTGGAGGCATCAATGGCATCCATTGCACCGTCAGATGTTTTAATAAGCATAAGATTTCTCAGATACCATATAAAATCATTAACAAACTGTCCCAATTCTCTTCCCTGCATTACCATTTCATCCAAAATATCAATACAGGCCACAATGTTATTATCTATAATGTTTCGAACAAGTCTGCTGAATATTTCGTTATCAACTGCTCCAAGTACATCAAGTACATTGTCGTATGTTAATTTCTTTCCAAGGTAGAATGCTATACACTGATCCAAAAGGCTTAAAGCATCACGCATGGAGCCATCCGCAGCTTTTGCCACATATCTTATAGCCTTTTCCTCTACCTCAACCCCTTCTTTTTCCATTAACTCAGTAAGTCTTGCCGCAATTGTATCAATGGATATTCTTTTAAAATCATATCTTTGACATCTTGACAATATAGTTATTGGAATCTTATGGGGTTCTGTTGTTGCCAGAATAAAAATAACATATGAAGGTGGCTCCTCTAATGTTTTAAGAAGTGCGTTAAAAGCACCAATAGAGAGCATATGAACTTCGTCAATTATATATACGGTATACTTTCCACTTGAGGGTGCATACTGTATTTCTTCTCTGATTTGTCTTATGTTATCTACACCATTATTAGAAGCAGCATCAATTTCAATTACATTCATCGAATTACCCATATTGACAGCCTTACATGTATCACATTCGTTACATGGGCTTCCATCTACCGGGTGTTCACAGTTTACCGCCTTGGCAAATATCTTTGCTACAGTTGTCTTACCTGTACCTCTTGTACCGCAAAAAAGATATGCATGTCCTATTCTGTTTGCATTTATCTGATTTTTTAATGTCTGTACTATATGGTCCTGACCTTTTACCTGGTCAAATTCCGAAGGTCTGAACTTTCTGTATAATGCTGTATAAGACATGACCGCTCCTTTCAATGATGTAAGGTATAATTGTTTTATGCCTGTTTGGGCACAATTCACCCATTTACACCTTTGGAAACATTATAAACCAAAAAAGTTTTCCATACAAGATGTAGGAAAACTTTTCTATTTTTTTATTTGAATTTATTCATATTTCAAAGCATCTATAGGATTTAAAGTTCCACATTAGCAATTGCCGTACTTCTGGCTATAAGATTATATGTCTGAAATACAAAACCTATATTTTTGTTTCTAATCTCTGACAACTGCTTGTCTTTTGCCCTACACACATCGGTTCCATCTAACTAAATAATAATCACCTTTTGTAGGTTTGTCCAAGGCACCAATTATGTTCATCAAAGTTGATTTACCTGATCCGGATTCTCCTACTACCGAAAGAAATTCTCCCTGCTTAACCTCCAAATCAATTCCATGCAATATTTCCAACTCATTGGGTTTTCCAACAAAGAAACTTTTTCTTATATTTTCCAGTTTTAGAATACAATCTTTGTTATTTCTTTCCGTCATAAGTCTGCCTCTTTCTCCTTGTTCTAAATTTTTATGGCTCTTTGTATTAAACTGTTTCCATTTTCTTTAACCGTGATATAACTGTTTCCATCCTTTGACGTTGTTATTGCATCATAAGGAACTGCATATACATCATCCGCTTCTTTTAAAAGAATACTGCACTTAGCAGTAAGACCTATTTTCAATCTTTCATCATTTGTCTTTATTTTGATTTTCACTTCATATCCGTCAGATGAACCTGATGAGTTTCCTAATTATAGATAATTTTTCCATTGCAAACATAAATATAGGCAGAAAAAAAGAAGCTTAAAAGCTTCTTTCATATAGAGTGATGTTTTGCAAATTAGCATCATTTATTTTTTTAATCCGTGCGATTTGCTTTGTGAATATCCCATAAGCGTTACCTTTACAGTTAACTCGGCTTAGGCACCCTCATGTCACACAAAGTTATCTGCTTAGTGCTGCTTCATTCCTGACCTGACACGGTTCACAGGACTTTGTTGCATAAGACCCAAACGTCAACATCACTTATAAAGGGCAGCCCTACAAAATATCCCCGAGGCAAATCATCACCCCTGCTGTAGCGGTTTGCAGGTACAGGGCTCCGCTATCTCCCCGGCTGCACGGAAATGTTAAAACATATTTAGTTGTGTCACCATCACAGTAATATAGTGACAAAGGGTAGTATACCCTAATTTGTTTTTCTTTGTCAACTTAAGATTTTCTAAGTTTCCTAAAAAAGTCTTTTAGTAAACCGCTGCATTCGTCTTTAAGAATGCCGGTTTCAATTTCTACCTGATGATTAAACTTATCTACCTGAAGAAGATTCATAATGGAACCTGCACATCCCGCCTTAGGATTCATGCAACCAATATATACTTTTTTGATTCTTGCCTGAACAATGGCTCCGGCACACATTTGACAGGGTTCAGTTGTTACATACATTTCACAATCATCCAAACGCCAGTCATCTAACTTTTTGCTGGCTTTTTTTATGGCATTAAGTTCCGCATGACTCAATGTATTTTTATCCGTCATTCTTCTGTTATATCCGCGTCCAATGACTTTTCCATCATGCACAATTACGCAACCTATTGGGACCTCTCCAATACTTGCAGCCTTTTTAGCCTGATTAATTGCCTGACGCATATACTTTTCTTCCATTATATTCTCCAAAAACTTTTTTATTACTTAAGTTCTTTGTCAATTACTTTCCAAATGCTGTCTTTTTCCTGACCAAGAGCCCAATATGCTGCCCCTGCCAGTTTATATTTTTTGATTAACTCCATTCTTGACTTAATGGATGTTTCATCTTCAAGCCATATTGAATAAGTAGTCTTGCCCTTTGAATATGTTACGAAATTCTGACCTGTTTCCTTATCAAATGTAGGCTTTACTCCCGCTTCTTTATAAGCCTTTTCTGCTGCCTTCATTCCCAATGCTTCACATGACAGGTAATAATTTCCATTTGCAGCATCCTGAATTAATACACCTGAACCATCGCTGTGTTCCTGTGGTGTTTCCTTCCATGCTCTTGTGTAGAACGGAATACCGTTAATAATTCTTGATGCATCTTTTGCTTCCGCGATTGTATCTTTTATAGATTTTTCTGCGTATGACATAGAAGATACGGAACCTGCCACCTTGCTTCCCGTTGTATGCTCATCATAGTTCATAATCATAATATAATCCGCTATCTTAAGCTGCTGTTCTCTGTCGTAGAATCCGCTCCACTCTGCCGGTGCGTAATTATCCACGGACAATACTTTCTTCGCTTTTCTACATGCCACGGAAAGTTCTCTTAAAAACTGCAAATAATCTCCGCTGATTTCTGAAGTAATATATTCAAAATCAATATTTACCCCGTCCAGTTCATAACTGCTTACATAATACATTATGTTATTAACAAATCTTTGTCTTAATTTTGTAGATGTTAAAACTGTCTTTGTAAGCTTTTTATCAGTAAAATCATTTACAAGAGCCCACACCTTAATTCCTTTTTTATGAGCCTTCTCAACATAATCAAGTTCTGCCAGCGTTGAAAGATTTCCATTTTTGTCTGTCAGAGAGAACCATGTAGGTGACAGAACATTAATGCCTGATGTATTTTTAAGAAGATCATCAATATTTTTATTAGCACTCTGATTATAAATCTGATTCCATGCAAGACTTACTTTTTTGTCCATAAGAACATGTGTGTATGTATCATCATCATTCTTATATGAAACTTTTTTAGTATTTTTATTTTCTAAATTCTTCGTTGGAACATAACCGATATAACCATCTTTGGTTTTTACTTTATCCCAGTTTTTTCCTGTTTCAATAACGGTAACCTCTGTGCCCTTTGCTACTGTTTTTACAATAAGATTCTGATAATCCCCTTTAGTTCTCATTTCAATGTCTTTATCAGTTTTCATTGTAGTTTTTTCACCACTTTGATAGCCAAGGCTTATTATTGCCGGTGCAGTCTTTGTAGCCTTTGTTATACTGTAATTTACATCAACAAATTTCTTAATAAATTTTATATTTAAGTAACACTTATTATTTTCCACCAGATACGGAGTATAATCTATATTCTCTGTTGTCTTCCCAACAATTGTTTTCTTTCCCTGTTCAGTTGTATATACTGTTGTGGCATCAGTGAAGAGAACTTTCTTTTCTTTTTTGTCCCAGTAAAATCTTTTATCTATATTAGATGTGACGGTATCAATGTTAATAAAAGCGTCCACATCCTTTAATATGGCATAGTTTTTGCTGTATTCTCTTTCCAAGGCTATGGCTGCAACTGCAGTTCCCACTTTTGTTGTATAAGAAATATCTTCTTTATTTTCATTCTCATATGTCAGTTTCATATACCATTTTAAATCAACTTTTCCGTCATTTGTCTTTATAAATAAATCGCATCCTGTAAACACTAACAGGGTAGAAATAATTGTAACCGCAATTAATATCTTTTTGTATAATGATTTCATCAAGTTTCCTCCTTAAGTTAAAACTATGTTTCATAATACCACATTTTTTTTATTCAGCCAATGACAAGAAAGGCTTTTGTGTCATAAAATAAACTATAACACAAAAGCCACGTATTTCTGGGAAAACTCAATTGTAATCAGGTAAGTCAAACTATACCCCGTGATATATAAACAATTCAGTTGTTGTTTAACCGCCCCATAAATTGTTCGCTCTTCAATTATAACATAATATATAAATGTTGCAATATATTTTTATGTGATTTTTATTTTTTAACAATTTTAAAAATCTTGTAATATTTTGTACACTTTTATCGTATATATATTATATTGTAATATATTGCTAAGGCAAAAACTTTACACTTCTTAATTAATTGGATATACTATTAGAAGGATTAGATTGTGAGGTGATTTTTATGAAAATTGAAAAAATAAATGAAAATCAGATTCGCTGCACCCTAACTAAGGAAGATCTTGCCGACCGTAATATTAAAATAAGCGAATTAGCATACGGCTCGGGTAAAACAAGAGAACTCTTTCAGGATATGATGCGTCAAGCCAATGATGATTTTGGATTTGAAGTAAATGATATTCCACTTATGGTAGAAGCTATTCCAATTTCACCGGAAGGCATTGTGTTAGTAATTACCAAAGTCAATGACCCCGAAGAAACGGAAAAACATTTATCAAAATTCTTTTCGAAAGAAATTAAAGATAAATTCAAAGATGGGCTTTTGTCACATTTGGACGATATGGAATTGGAGCTTGATGATTTCGAAGAAATTAACGACAATATTAAGGAACCACAAGGTCAGGTGGCAGAAGCCAACAATGATTCGGAAGCCGGTTCATTATTATATAGTATCTATTCATTTAACACTCTAAGCGATGTGATTTCCGTAGCTGAAATTCTCGCTCCATCTTACAAGGGTGACAGTTCTGTTTACAAATCTCCATTTGATAACAGATATTACCTTTCATTGTGTGTAGATGGTTCAGAGGAGGGTATTATCAACAGAACCTGCGCAGTTCTCACTGAAAACGGCAGACGCGAAACACCAACCTACGTTAAGGAACTGTTTTTCGCAGAACACTTCGACGAAATAATCGCAGACAATGCCATCGAAAAGTTAGGCCAATTATAAAATCTGATAACGAAACCTGCCCGTTTTTTTTACCGGAGCAGAAACGTAAGCGTCGCCTGGAAAGTGATTCCTGAAGCGGTGTTTTAGCTTAAATATAACCGATATTTAATAATATAAAAGAGCATCAATTTTATAGTACCAATGCAATTAACGCAGAATTTCTGATAAATTCTGCGCCAAGTGCATCTGAAAAAGTGATTCGGTAATCACTTTTTCCCTATAAAATATTTGATGCTCTTTTTATATATAAATACTGATCATATTTAAATGCAAACACTGCTTCAGGAATCACTTTCCAGGCGGCGCTTATATTTTTCCTTCCGGTAAATAACCGGACAGATTCTATTTATAATCTGTTGCTTTGACCCAATTTTCATATGGTGTCATCTGTTCCCAGAATGATTTAATTGAACCTTTCTCACCAACGTAGATGTCAAGTAATCCCTGTTTGAAAGTCAACTCTTCATCTGTTATTCTGTTAAGCCCTGCTGGAACCATTCCTTTTTCATAGAATTTTCCGAAGTACCATAACTTGTTGAATACATTTAATTCAAGACATGCCTTTGTTACTGCCTGATCCGTCTGCTTATGCTGTCTGTGTCCTGTTTCTCCTGCAGGACTATGAGAAGCAATTAAGTTCCAGTTTTTATATTTAATAACTTCTAATGCATCCTTATAAGCTGCATCTCTAACATATGTCCAATTATCTTTATCCCACTTTCCATCCTCTCTAAAGATTACGTCAGGATAATCTAATATAATTCCCTTTGCGCCACTGGCAGCAAGCATCTTCTTATATTCAGCCTTTCTGCTGGCAGTATACTGGTTTGTCATACATACTATAAACCATTTTCCTTCTTTTAAATGGGCACCTCCCCATAAAGTTTCATCATCAGGATGTGCCACAATCATAAGATTGGTTCTATCATCAATGTCCAGATTATCTAACATTGATTTTGTAATAAATCCTTCTTTTTGTTCAACAATAACACATATTGAAACCTGCTCTTTTTTGTCAGTAGTAACTGCCTTTATGTATGCCTGTCCCGGTCTTACTGCCGTAACAACACCAGTTTGACTTACTTTTACTATTTTGCTGTCTACTGACTGATATGTATATGGTTTTGAAGGTCTGTTAATGAACTGAAGATGGAGCTGGCTGCTCTGTCCCGTTGTAAGCATAAGTTTTTTGCCCTCTGAAAATGCTATTCTCGGAATTTCCTCAGCATTAATAACTATTTTTTTAGTCTTTTTTGTTTTTTTGGCAATTGCCTTTATAGTTACTCTTCCCTGTTTCTTAACCTTTATTTCGCCCTTCTGGTTAATATGAACAATTTTTTTGTTCATACTCTTCCACTTTATTCCTTCATCAGCTTTTTTAGGATTTGTAACTGCTGTAAGGACATATTTCTGTCCAACATAAAATTTTGTTGTATTAGCTGTTATGTTAATCTTTTTGATATTCGCAAGTACTCTTACTTTGCATTTTGCTTTTTTAGATGTACCTTTAATCTTTGCAGTAATAACGGCTTTTCCTTTATTCTTTGCAGTAATAACACCATTTTTGTTTACTTTTGCAACTTTTTTATTGGATGAAGTAAACACTATCTTTCCTCCGCTATATGCCGGAAGTGTTATATCTGCCTTTAATTCTTTCTTCTGACTTCCATACATAGTAAGATTTTTTGCATTAAGTGAAACTCCTTTTGCCTGTACCTTACTGTTTCCCGCTGTAGCAACTGCAACCAGAACAAGTGCAATCATTGCTATCTTTTTAAAGTATTTCATTTTTGTCCTCCAATGATTTTAAATTTGCCTTTTCAAGCATCGACCTTAATCATAGTCTTTTTTTTTTGACTTTTCAAGTCTTTTGTTTGAGTCATCACTCACCGGCAGTACCTGCAAACGGCTTATCTTCTAGCTTCATACATAAGTATCGCCGTTGCCACGGCAGCATTAAGGGATTCAACTTTTCCCTCCATTGGAATTTTGATTAACTTATCTGCCATAGCTGATACTTCATCACTTAATCCCTTAGCTTCGTTTCCAATTAAAAGGGCTATATCTTTGCCAAATGCGCCTTTTTGATATTCCCTCCCATTAAGATGTGCCGCATATGTTTCGATGCCGTTTTGCTTCATTTTTTTTATTGCATCCTGTACATCAGATACCACTGCAACGGGAACCCTGAAAACCGACCCCATTGTAGAGCGAATTACTTTTGGATTATACATGTCAACAGAATCATTGCTCATCACTATTCCGGTAATTCCTGCCCCTTCTCCTGTTCTCACAATTGTTCCAAGATTTCCCGGATCCTGAAGTCTGTCCAATACAATAATACAGCTTCTTTCTTTATCTCTTCTTTCGATAATATCATCAACGGTAAATTCATTTTGTTTTACAACTGCAAGAATTCCCTGAGGTGTTACGGTGTCTGATATTTTTTTAAAAACACTGTCACTTAACAGAGTGTAGTCTGTATGAGAAAGCAGTTTTTCATTTTCTTTTTCAAACTTTTCAGATACAAATACACTGACAAGCTTATCCTTTGGAATTTCACGGAACATCTTTATTCCTTCAACCACAAACAACTTCTTCTGTTTTCTGACTTTTGCCTTTTCCTTTAGTTGTATAATATTTTTTATCTGTTCATTTGATGTTGACGTAATCATCTATCTGTTCTCCTACTTTTACTGAAGATATTTTACAAAATTTTCTCCATATATTTTTTTCAACTCTTCCAAAAACTCAGGCGTAACATTAACCCAATATCCTATAGGTAACATTTTTCTCTGTCTTTCTTTTGCCAGAGCAATCAAAACCTTATCTTTTCCCTTATGCTGCATTAACAATGTCATTAATTCCTGCTCTTTTTTCTGATAGGTCTCTTTGTCTGGAAAAGCAATCCAAAGTTCCGATGGAATATCAGAAAATTCAGTTATTGTATTTGCAATTACTTTTCCCGCTGCATTTTCCTCTATGTTAGCATCACCCTCTACAAGAACTTTCTTTCCTTCTTCAAGAAGATTTCTGCTTTTATCAAACTGCCTTGGAAAAACTATTACTTCCACGGTACCAACTAAATCTTCCAAAGTAATAAATGCCATCTGGGCACCATTCTTCGTAAACTTCCTTGCAATGGCACTGATAATGCCACCAACTTTAACCTTGCTTTTATCTCTTACCTTTGACTCTTCCCCTTCCTGTGGTTCCGCAAAATCAAGGGTCATATTAGTAATGCATCTGCGCCACTTCTGTTCCTGATCCTGAAGAGGATGTCCGCTTGCATAAATTCCAATTACTTCTTTTTCAAACTCAAGTTTCTGATCAATGTCATACTCCCCAACATCAGGCATTTGAATTTTGTATTTTTCCTTATCCTCAGTGTCTGCAAAATCAAACAATGATATCTGTCCTGCCATGGCGTCTTTCTTTTCCTGGTTTACGCTGTCAACAATCTGAATATAAACCATCATCATCTGCTTTCTTGTTGCACCTAAAGAATCAAATGCTCCAGCCTTAATAAAGTTTTCAAGGGCACGTTTGTTAACACCTAATCCGGCAGTTCTTGTAATAAAATCCTCCAAATCCCTATAAACTCCATGAATATTACGTTCATTGATTATATTGTCTATTACAGCTTTACCAACATTTTTTATTGCTGACAATCCATATCTTATTTTGTTATCTTTTGCAGAGAAACTGCTTTCTCCTTCGTTAATATCCGGTGGTAATATTTCTATCCCCATGGAACGGCATGAATATACATATTCTGCAACTTTGCTTGACATGTCCATTACTGATGTAAGCATTGCCGCCATAAATTCTGCCGTATAGTAATATTTTAAATAAGCTGTCTGATACGCCACTACAGCATAGGCTGCGGCATGAGATTTATTAAAAGCATATTTTGCAAAATCTGTCATTTCATCATATATCTTATTGGCAATTTCTTCGCTAATGCCATTATTAATGCACCCCTTAACGCCTTCTGTATCATCTCCGTAAACGAACTTCTGACGTTCTCTTGCCATAACATCGGCTTTTTTCTTTGACATGGCTCGTCTAAGTAAATCACTTCTTCCAAGGGTATACCCTGCCAAATCCCTAACTATCTGCATAACCTGTTCCTGATACACGATACAACCATATGTAGGTTCCAGAATAGGTTCAAGCTGTGGGCAGTCATAAGTTACACTGTCTATATTATTTTTCCCTTCTATATACTTTGGAATAAAATCCATCGGTCCCGGACGATATAGGGAAATTCCCGCAATAATGTCTTCAAGACTCTGTGGCTTCAGTTCCTTCATGAAGTTTTTCATTCCACCACTTTCCAACTGGAAAATTCCTTCTGTATTTCCTGTTCCAATATATGCCAGAACTTTTTTATCTGCATAATCTATATTATTTAAATCTAAATCAATTCCATGATTTTTCTTTATAAGCCGCTGTGTGTTCTGTATGACCGTAAGGTTTCTAAGCCCCAAAAAGTCCATTTTAAGCAAGCCAAGTTCTTCCAATGTAGTCATAATGTACTGAGTTGTTATTGAGCCATCGGCTGCCCTTGAAAGTGGTACATATTCATCAACAGGCTTTGCACAAATAACTACCCCTGCCGCATGCATTGAAGCATGCCTTGGAAGTCCCTCAAGTCTCATAGACATATCCATAAGATATTTTACTTCCGGGTCAGTATCATACAAAGTTTTTAATTCTTTGTTCTGCTTCATTGCCAGTTCCAAAGTCATATGCAAATCATTTGGAATCATTTTAGCTATGGAGTCTGCCTGGGCATATGGCATATCAAGAACTCTTGCCACATCCCTTATAACACCCTTTGCTTTCAAGGTACCAAAAGTAACAATCTGTGCCACATGGTCTTTTCCATATTTTCTTCCTACATAATCAATGACTTCCTGTCTTCTCTCGATACAGAAGTCCACGTCAATATCGGGCATTGACACACGCTCAGGATTTAAGAAACGTTCAAAAAGAAGATTATATCTCATTGGTTCGATATCTGTAATTTCCAGACAATATGACACTATGCTTCCCGCTGCGGATCCTCGTCCCGGTCCTACTGCAATGCCATGTGATTTTGCATAATGTATAAAATCCCACACAATAAGGAAATACTCCACATATCCCATAGTCTTAATTGTGTTAAGTTCATATTCCAATCTGTCCCATAACTGCTCTTTTGATAATTTGCAGTGTTCATCTTTCTCCCCTCTGACAACAGGATATCTCTTACATAATCCCTGCTCACATAATTCTTTCAGATATGTCCACGCAGTATAACCTTCAGGTACTTCATAATTTGGCAGCTTTGTCTTACCAAATTCAAAAGTTACATTGCAGCGTTCTGCAATTTTGTGAGTATTCTCCAGTGCCTGAGGTGCAAACTTGAACAATTCAGCCATCTCTTCTTCTGACTTTAAGTAGAACTGACCACCCTCATATCTCATTCTGTCTTCATCTGCTTTCTTCTTTCCTGTCTGAATACATAAAAGAATGTCATGGGCTTCCGCATCCTCTGCATAGGTGTAATGAACATCGTTTGTACAGACAAAATCTACACCAATTTCTTCACTGAGTCTTAACAGCTGCTGATTAACGCTTTGCTGCTCCAATATTCCATGGTCCTGAAGTTCCAGAAAATAGTTATCTTTTCCAAATATATCTACGTGACGAAGGGCTGCTTCTTTTGCCTTCTCATATTCACCACGATTCAAAAATCTTTGAACCTCTCCTGCCAGACATGCACTGAGACATATAAGCCCTTCAGAAAATTCTCTAAGAACTTCATAATCTACTCTAGGCTTATAATAAAATCCTTCAACAAAACCCTTCGATACAATTTTACATAGATTTTCGTAGCCTCTATTATTTTCTGCAAGCAAAATAAGGTGATAATATCTGTCATCACCTGCATTAGCTTCTTTATCAAAACGAGAGCCGGGAGCCACATATACCTCACAACCTATAATAGGTTTTATACCATTATCAAGAGCCGCACGGTAAAAATCAATTACACCGTACATAACTCCATGATCAGTAATGGCAAGGCTGTCCATTCCCAACTCTTTTGCTCTTTTAGTTATTTCTTTTATTTTACTTGAACCATCCAACAGACTGTATTCCGTATGGACATGCAAATGTGTAAATGCCATATATATACCAAACTTTCCATAATATCTATCTGCTATCTTAACATATCTAAAAATTTATTCAAGAAAAGAAAGGACCCCGGCGTTTATATACCGGAGCCCCAATTATAGAGAAAAACATTAAAAAGGTTTACTAAGCTATTACCATTTCAAATCTAATACAAGTGCTGTAGGATTTGTGTAATGAAGTAATGTACTCTGATCATTTACTCTTCCTCTGAATGTACCTGCACCGCACTTGAATACTAATGTTTCATTTGAATATTTATTCCAAAATTCATTTATATAGTTGTCAAAATAATTACCATTTGCTTTACCTTCATTAAATGATGTCTTACATGGAGCCATAATTCTCTTTCCATCATAAAGGCTCTTCCAAATCGAAGGTACCTGATCCTGCCAAGCCTTGAAGATTTCGTCCCTTGTTCCGATGTCCCCAACTGTCTTGTCATATAAACCGGCTCTCCATAGCTTAAATACATTCTTCCTGATTCAATGTCAGGTAAATATACATATTTTGCTTCAGCCATTGAATGTGCTATATTGGCACACTTTCTACCATTCTTTGTTATTGTGTTAAGTGCTTTACTGGCTTTTATAAGATTTCCCTGAGCATCTAAATAACAAATCTCATGATTTTTATTTCTTCCGCTCATAGTGATGTTCTGCTGTGCACCATAATTCACTTTATAGTGAATTTAAGACGCTTTCAAACAATCTTCTGTTCATTTTTTCTCCTTATTCAATTTTCTCGCTCACACATAATTTTGTCTCATTCGTTCAATTATGTTTTACATTATTTTTATTAATCATAAAAGGCATCATATTTTATTTAAGTACTTTTTTTAATAAAAATATTTTTGTATTTTATGCGAAATAATTAGCCTTTTGTATGAAAAAATTTAGTTTTAATTTTTTACAATAAAAAAAGAGTTGATTTTTCATCAAAATCAACTCTTTTTTCTATAATATATTGCTATTTATTTGCTTCCCAAATACTTTTCAATACTATCAATGGCCTGACCTTCATCAACTCCATCTGCTGAAACCTTTACTGTCTGTCCAGGAACAATTCCAAGTGCCATCATTCCCATTATGCTTTTTGCATTAACCTTTTTTGTGTCATATTCAACATAGATCTTGCTTTCAAATTGACTTGCAAGTTGCACACACTTTGCAACCGGACTTGCCTGAGCTCCCTGCTTTACTTCAATAGTTACATCTCTTGTTGTCATATTAATTTCTCCTCCTTGGGCTATTATGCCCTTAAATCATCTGCAATCTGACAAATCTTTCTAAGCCTATGGTTTACCCCTGATTTTCCAAGTGGCGGATCCAACATCTCACCTAATTCCTGAAGTGAAGCATCCGGATTGTCTAACCTAATCATTGCAATATCCTGCAATTTTTGTGGTAAAAATTTAATTCCCTCTTTTTCAATAATATAATTTATATCTTGAATTTGCCTAAATGATGTTGTTACAGTTTTCATTAAATTGGCAGTTTCGCAATTGTTTTGTCTGTTGTAGTAATTGCTCATACCTTTTAGGATACGGATGTTTTCCATTTCCATAAGAGCAACATGTGCTTCCATGACGTTTAAAACATCTACGATTTCTTCGCCTTCCTTGATATATACCACATAATTACCTTTTCTTGCAACTGTTTTCGCATCAATTTCGAATTTTTTCAGCAATTTTATTAATTGTTCCGATTTTTTATTGTTATTGCACTTTATTTCAAAATGATAAGACTTGTTAGGATCACTAATTGACCCGGCTGCCATAAATGCGCCTCTGATAAAGGCCCGCTTACAACAATCCTTCATTACTATAACGTTATTTGTTATAGAAAAATTTTCTTCAATATCTCCAGTGGAATTTATTAATTTAGTAGCCTGTAAAACCTTCAAAGCCTGTTCATTATCCTTTATACTTACAGTATATGTTGCCTGGGTTTTGGAATATACATTATTTCTTGCAACAATTTCTGTATCTATATGAAATGTTTTCCACAGCAGTGTTCTTGTCTTTTCCGCTGTAGGTCCCGTTTCGGTTTTTATTCTGATAGAATAATTTCCCTCCACATCAATGGCCACGTTTCCACACATGGAAATAATTGCAGCCAGTTCTGCAATTCTGCAATGCATGGCACTACTAACATGACCTGCCAGTTCCTTTTTTACTTCACTTGAAAAACTCATGTCTATTTTCTTTCTATCTGAGAATATCTCTATGAGATATTCTTATTCCATATTTTGCATCTACATTGTTTAACTGGCGGTAAAGCTCGTTTGCCACCGTTACTGATCTATGATGTCCGCCGGTACATCCAATTCCTATTACCAACTGATTTTTTCCTTCATCTATATAATGTGGAATCAAAAACTTTATCATATCTATAAGTTTATCTAAAAATTCCCTGGATATCGGTGAATCCAGAACAAAATCCCTCACTTCCTGCTGTTCACCCGTTTTGTGTTTTAACTCAGGTACATAGTACGGATTAGGAAGAAACCTTACGTCAAATACAAGATCACAGTCTGCCGGGACTCCATACTTAAATCCAAATGACATAATGGTTACAAAAAGATTTCTGTAATCCTGATGCATAACAAATATTTTTTCTATTTCGGCTGTTAAATCCCTTACTAAAAGATTACTTGTGTCAATTATGTAATCCGCATGGTCCCGTAAATACTTTAACTGCTCACGTTCTGCATTGATTTCATTTTCGACGCTGTCTGCATCTCCCATAGGATGACTTCTTCTTGTTTCCTTAAACCGCTTAATAAGAGTGCTGTTGGAACAGTCCAAAAACAGTATCTCAAAATTCTGGTCTTTCTTTTTCAGATTTTTTAATACATCATTAATTTTATCAAGTTGTTCACCACTTCTAATGTCAACTCCCATTGCCACTTTATTTTTTTCACTCGTTTGTGTAAATAGCAAATCAGCAAAGTTTTCAATTAAGTCAATGGGTAAATTATCAACACAATAATATCCGTTATCTTCAAATATTTTCAGTGCAGTAATTTTTCCTGCCCCTGACATTCCTGTTACAATAACAAATCGCATACTTATCTCCTGTTTTCAGCACAAATTGATTTATATTAGCTTAACTTCCGTTTCAAGTTCCACATCAAATTTTTCTTTAACTTTCTTCTGAACATCTTCTATGAGGTTCAGAACATCTGTAGCAGTTGCATTGTCATAATTTATAACAAATCCACAATGCTTTTCCGAAACCATTGCTCCACCTACACGATACCCCCTAAGACCTGCATCATCAATTAATTTTCCGGCAAAATATCCTTCCGGTCTTTTAAATGTACTTCCTGCACTTGGATACTCTAAAGGCTGTTTTGCTTTTCTCTGCTGCATCATAACCTGCATAACATATGCGATTTCATCCGAAGCTCCTATATCAAGTTTTATGCACATCTGAAGCACAATAAGACCTCTTTTTGAAACTACACTTGTTCTGTATCCTAACTCTAATTCTTCATTATTAAGTGTCACAATATTACCCTCTTTATCCAATACTTTTACCCACTTAATAACATCTTTCATCTCACCGCCATAAGCGCCTGCATTCATAACTACGGCACCACCTACATTTCCCGGTATTCCATGAGCAAACTCGAATCCCGCCAGGTCATTTTCATAGGCTGCCATGGCCACGGCTGAAAGTTTTGCACCTGCATCTGCAACTATTTCATCGCCAATAACATCAATATCGTTAATTCTGCTGTTTACTTCAATAATTGCTCCCTTGTAGCCTTCATCTCTGACTAAAATATTGCTTCCGTTTCCAATTACCATGTATGGATAATTTTCCTGACAGCACGTCTTAATAACTTCAGTCAATTCTTCTACATTTCCCGGAATAACATAAAGCTCCGCATTGCCACCACATCTAAAAGTACAATGGTTTGCCATTGATTCATTTTCTTTTATATATTTTTCACCAACGATTTCTTTTAACCTGTTATACAATCTACGCTACCTCAATCTATATTTTTTTGATTTTTAGTCTAATACCAATGCTGCTGCACCATACATACCTGCGTCATTTCCAAGCTCTGCCAAATGAACTGCCGCATCACCACAGGCTGCGAAACAATGTTCACGATATGTAAGTTTTATTGCATCAATTAAAATCTTACCTGCCTTACTTACTCCGCCACCAATAATAAATGCCTGTGGATTAACAGTAACTGCAACATGAGCCATAGCTTTTCCAAGATAATTTCCCATCTTTGCCACAACTGCCTTTGCACCTTCATCTCCTTCTTTAGCAAGATCAAAAACATCCTTTGCTGTGATGTCATTACCAAATTCTGACATCTTTGTTGTTTCTTTTGTTTCACTCATATATTTTTTTGCAAGTCTAACTACGCCTGTAGCTGAAGCGTACTGTTCAAGACAGCCTTTTCCTCCGCAATTACAGAAATCGGTTTCATCATCATTCATGTGCATATGTCCGATTTCTCCGGCGCCTCCGTTATATCCTGTAAGAATCTGGTTGTTAATGATAACGCCACCTCCTACACCTGTTCCAAGTGTAATCATAACGATATCCTTATAATCCTTTCCGCCACCTTTCCAGTTTTCACCAAGGGCTGCTACATTGGCGTCATTGCCTGCCTTTACTTTAATGTCATGGAACATCTCTGAAAAAGTATCTGCAACATTATATGTACCCCAACCTAAGTTAACACACTGAAGTACTGTTCCGTCAGCTAAAACAGGTCCCGGCAGTCCAATTCCTACACCCTCAATTTCATCCAGACTTACAACCTGTTCTATTATTTTTTTCTCTAAAGATTCACAAATATCTCCTAATATATTCTCTCCAAAATTATCTGTGTTTGTCTTAATTTCCCATTTATCAAGCATTGTTCCATCTGTATTAAAAAATCCAATTTTTATTGTTGTTCCACCAACATCAACGCCAAAGCAATATTTTTTCATTATCTGTCTCCTACCTTTTTTATAAATTTATATTATTGAAATTCAATAACTATTCTTCGTCATTTTCCTTCATCATGCTTTCCTGCACTCTTCTGTACAATTCCTGAGCAGCATTATAACCCATTCGTTTCTGTCTGTGATTAACCGCAGCAGACTCAACTATTACAGCCAGATTTCTTCCCGGTCTGATTGGTATTGAATGACATACAACTTTATTTCCAAGGAATTCTATATAATTATCCTCTAATCCCATTCTGTAATAATCTTTTTCCCTGCTCCACTCTTCTAACTGTATAACCATATCAATGTTCGATGTATCAAGTATGCTTTCAACACCAAACAGAGCTTTCACGTCTATGATTCCAATACCTCTAAGTTCTATGAGATGTTTTGTAATAGCCGGTGATGTTCCTATTAATGTCTCATCACTGACTTTTCTTATTTCTACAACATCATCTGTTACAAGTCGGTGTCCACGCTTTATAAGTTCAAGGGCTGCCTCGCTTTTTCCGATTCCGCTTTCTCCCATAATTAAAACGCCTTCACCATAAACATCTACCAATACACCATGTCTTGTTATGCAAGGAGCAAGTTCAACATTAAGCCATCTGGACAATTCAGCATTGAAATTTGATGTGGAAATATCTGTTGAACAAACAGGTACACCGTATTTATAACCTGCCGCAATCATATCTTCATCCGGCTTGTTTCCCCTGCATAGGATGAGACATGGAATTCCACTATTCATCAACTTTTCGTATACCCACTGTCTGTTTTGGCGCTGCATATTATCAAGAAATGCACACTCAACATTTCCTATTATCTGTACTCTTTCCTTGTCAAAATGTTCAAAAAATCCTGCCAGTTGCAACGCCGGTCTGTTAACTTCCGGTATTGTAATGTGAATCTTATCAGTGTCAATTTCCGGTGTGTGATTTGTAAGCTCATAATTATCAATTAGCTTTGTAAATTTGATATACATATCTGCCATATTTGTACCTCCTGTATTTTTTTATCACGCATATTTTTTACATAAAATTTTTCTTTATCTTTCTACAATATCCTATTAATCATATCATTTGTGAAAAAATTTGTATATATCTTTTGCCACATTTTCAGTGATTCCACCTACCTTTTGCAGCTCTTCCACTGAGGCATTTCTTATTGTATCAATGTCCTTAAAATGTCTCATGAGATTTTTCCTTCTGGTAGGACCAACTCCCTTTATGTCATCCAGAATAGACTTGATCTCTTTCTGACCTCTGAGTTTTCTATGATATTCAATGGCAAATCTATGGGTTTCATCCTGAATTCTTGTTATAAGTTTAAATGCCTCTGACCTTGTATCAATAGGTATTTCCACATTATCAAAATATAGTCCTCTTGTTCTGTGGTTGTCGTCCTTAACCATACCACACACTGGAATGTTTAATTTCAGGTTATCCAGCACTTTCAGGGCAACATTTACCTGTCCCTTTCCACCATCCATTAATATCAGTTCCGGAAATCTGCTGAAGCTTCCAAGTTCATAATCCCGTCCTTCCAGATCAAGTTTTTCCCTCTCTTCAAGTCCATGGGTAAATCTACGGGTCAGAACCTCTTCCATGCTTGCGTAATCATCAGGACCCTTCACGGTCTTAATTTTAAATTTACGATAATTATTCCTCTTTGGCTTTCCGTCTTCGTAAACTATCATTGAGGCAACAGACTCATACCCATTAGTGTTTGATATATCGAAAGATTCCATTCTGTGAATTCCTTCTATTTCAATTAATTCCTCTATCTCATGTACTGCCCCTACTGTTTTTCTCTGCTCTCTTCTATATTTTTCTTTATTTTGTTCCAGAAGATTTCTTGCATTTTTTGCTGCAAGTTCCACAAGCTTTTCCTTGCTCCCTTTTTTAGGATTTACAATTTTCACTGTATAATTCTGGTTTCTGCTGAGAAGTCTGCTTAAAAGTTCAGGCTCCTCAACCTCCTCCTGAACTAAAAGTTCATGGGGAATAAAAGGTGTTCCAATGTAATACTGTTTTATAAAACTTGTAATAATGTCTTTTCCCGTATCGCCCGGAACTGTTGTCAGATAGAAATGTTCTCTTCCTATAAGTTTTCCGTTTCTTACAAAGAAGATCTGAACTACCGCATCGTTTCCTTCCTCGGCATAAGCAATAATATCCCTGTTTTCAAACTGATGTGTTGTTATCTTCTGATTTCCTGCCACATGATTAATGCTATTAATAAGGTCTCTGCATTCCATGGCAGTTTCAAAATCCATTCTGTCTGATGCTTCCTGCATCTTTTCTTCTAATTCTTTTATAGTTTCCCTGTAATTTCCCTCAAGGAATTTAATTGCCTTGTCTACATTTTCCCTGTATTTTTCCTTACTTATATATCCCTGACAGGCACCGTCACATTGTCCGATATGGTAATAAAGGCATGGTCTTCCATTAACCTTAGGAATTTCACTTTTGTTATCATCAGACTCCCAAGGCTTTCTTTCGCTTATAATTGACTTATTACAATTCCTTATTTTGTACATTTTCTGCAACAGATCAATGGTATCTCTTACTGCCCCTCCACTTGTAAATGGTCCGAAATATTTATTGTTATCTTTCTTCATTCTTCTTGCCATTACGATTCGCGGGTAATCCTCACTTGTAGTTACCATAACATAAGGATACGTCTTATCATCCATTAACATTGTATTGTATTTCGGACGGTATTCTTTTATAAGATTGCACTCTAAAATAAGAGCCTCAAGTTCAGAGTCTGTGAGAATATATTCAAATCTTGCCACGTTTTCTACCATGGATTGAATCTTCAGACTCTTCTTTGTGCTCTTTCTGAAATATGAGCTGACACGCCGTTTTAAATTTACAGCTTTTCCCACATAAATAACATCATCATGTTTATTATGCATCAGATATACTCCCGGCGTGTCTGGCATTTTTTTTAGTTCCTCTGAAAAATTAAATTCACTCATATTATTACTATATCATATGCTCACAAAATGTGGTAGTGGATGGGGAAATTCTACCATAAGTACTCGTATTGTTCCTTATATTTTGTCCATCTTCCATATTTCTTTTTGCCCTTTACAAGTTTGTATGGTCTTATTTTTATGTAAACCGTTTGATCTTTCTTTACATAACCTTCACCCTGGCTTTTATTTTTCTTAAAGTTTAATTTGTGCACATCTTTTTTAAACTTTTTGTCTGTACTTAGCATTACCGTGTAGCCGCTTGCACCTTCAGTTTTGCACCACCAGAATTTTGCTTTACAGCCCTTCTTTGTAGGATACCCAACATGGGTTAAAACTATTTTTGAAAAGCTGCTTTTTATTCCTCCACCGAATTTCATAACAAGTTTTTTTGAACTTTCACCAAAGGCATATACGTTTGATGTCGGCACTTTCTTTCCGGTAAAGGTAACACTTCTTGCTTCTTTTTTTGAATCCCAGAACAAAGCATTTTTTCCAACTTTTATATATGAAGGAATTTTCAGACTTTTCCATTTTACATACGCAAAAGCATCTTCATCTATAGACTTCAAATTCCTATTATTCAAAAACGCCTGTACATCTACATTTGTGGAAGCAAAAGCTGCCTCCTCTATTTCTTTCAGCCCTGACGGCACATTAACTGACCTGAGATTATAATTGTGATAAAACATTCTCTTTGGAATTATGATCCAGTTATCAGGAAGTGTTGCCTTTGACAGACTGCAGTCTTCAAAAGCACTTTCCCCTACAGTTGTGACGCTGTCAGGAATTGCTATTTCCTTTATCTGAGAATCATAGAAACAACGTTTCCCAATCTTCTTTAAACCTTCCGGAAAATTAATGTCACATACATTGCTTGACTTAAATGCACATGGTCCGATTTCCTTTATACCTGCCGGTAATATTACTTTTTTATTTTTTGAGTTTTTAAATGAATATGCATTTATTCTTGTGATTTTTTCAGGAATTTTCAAAGTTGAATCCTTTTCTTCCCTGTCTTTTGCATAACTGATAACTACTTTGTCATCAACAATACGCAAACCATTTTCTTCTTTTATACGTTTCGTATTTTTATAATCAACTCCCCCAACTTTTAAATTAATTGTATCATCATAATCACTGTTTTCTGAATTGGATCCGTCAATGTTTTCCATATATGTCACAATGTCTGCAAGTGAATCCGTATCTATGTTTTCAGGAATAAGCATTTCTTCCAATGTCACATTTTCCATATCACGATAATCCCAGTTGACTTCAATTTTTGCCGCATTGTTTAAATCAATTTTCTTTAAATCCTCACAGGCTGCCAAATCAACCTCTCCCTCATCCTCGTGATAACCATAGAAAATTGCATCTGTCATGAATATTTTACAATTTGAATCCAGCTTTGCTTCCTTCCTGTCAGAGGGAACCCTTATTACTTTACTTCCATCCTTTGTGTACACTATCCCATCAATCGATTTGTATTTAGGATCGCTGCCTTGCACTTCCCAGTTACTTCCTCCTAAGTATCTGCAAATATATGGATTAAGTGCTGTATTAAATTTAACATTTGTCAGTTTCTTTCCGCTTGCAACACAGTCTGTCGCATCTTCAATGTCCTCCATCTCATCATCAAACGGAGTATAATAATATTTGAATTTTCCCGGTATTGTCAGACTTTCTAACTGATTGCAAGCATCAAAGGCTGAACATCCTATAATCTTAACGGATTTTGGAATTGTTATGCTTTTTATTGGAGTCCCACAAAAAGCAAACTCTCCAATTTCTTTTACACCGTTTTCTATTTTTACACTCTTAAGATTTTTGCAGTAGGCAAAAGCAAACCATGAAATAGATTTAACGCCCTTCTTTATAATTACTTTTTTAATTTTTCTGCTGTCTCTAAACTTCATACTTTTAGGCATTTTTCCTTTTCCACTAATAGTCATGGTGCCATTTTTGCTTAACTTGTATTTCACTCCACTCTTAGCTGAAGTGCTTGTTGTATTAAATGCCACCATAGTCATTAACAGACATATAATTGTCATTCCAAACATTATTCTTCTTTTCATAATAGTCCTCCTGCTTTTTGTCATTACATAGATGTAAACGGAAATTTACTGTTTTTTATTGCGTTTCTTAATTGTGTTTTCACATATTTATTATCTTTTCACATTATCCGGCTCTTTACTGCCTTGTTTATTATAGATTATTTGGAGTATTTACACAAATAATATTGTTTATTCCTGCATTTACGTAATTTGATTTTTCTCTTGATTTTCACTACAAAGTCGGTTACGCCGATGTCCACGCACTGGGGTCAGTATACTGTGAATTCCCACCGTCGATTACGCCCCCAATTTTTTTCTCACAACAGAAAACTGCCGTGCCGGGACTCTTTAAGCCCTAAGCACGACAGCATTACTTACCATTATATTCAATTACTCTTCAACACCTGAAGTTTCGACATTCTCCTGACTATCATTTTCCTGTGAGCCGGATTCCTGCTCTTCCTCAGGTTCGTCACATTTATGATATATTTCCATAAACTGCTTGCCGGTAATTGTTTCCTTTTCATAGAGGAATTTTGCAATTCGGTCAAGTTTGTCACGGTTTGCTCTAAGAAGTTTCTTTGCTTCCTCGTATTTTTCTTTAAGAAGAATCTTAACCTCTTCTTCTATTTCAGTTGCAGTCTTATCACTGCAGTTAAGCTGTGAATGTCTGCCAAGGTATGGATCGTTGATTTTTTCAAGACTCATCAATCCGAACTTTTCTGACATACCGTATTGTGCAATCATTGAGCGGGCAATGTCAGTAGCCTTTTCCATATCGTTGGAAGCACCTGTTGTAATAGAATTAAATACTATTTCTTCTGATGCACGTCCTGCAAGGAGGGTAACAAGTCTTGCATTTAATTCATCCTGTGACATAAGATACTTTTCTTCTTCCGGAGCCTGAATTACATATCCGAGAGAACCCATTGTTCTTGGAACAATTGTAATTTTCTGTACCGGCTCTGCATGTTTTTGAAGAGCAGTTACAAGTGCGTGACCAACCTCATGGTAGGCAACAATCTTCTTTTCTTCCTTACTTAAGATTCTGTCTTTCTTTTCTTTTCCTGCAATTACCACTTCAACAGCTTCCATTAAATCATCCTGTGAAATAGCTTTTCTGCCACACTTGACGGCATTAATTGCAGCTTCATTAACCATATTTGCAAGATCTGAACCAACTGCACCACTGGTTATATTGGCAATTGCCTCAAGATCAACAGTTTCATCTAACTTAACATCCTTTGAATGAACTTTTAATGTATCAAGTCTTCCTTTAAAGTCAGGGGAGTCAACAATTATACGTCTGTCAAAACGCCCCGGACGAAGCAGTGCCGGATCTAACACTTCCGGTCTGTTCGTTGCTGCCAGAATCAAAATACCCTTTGATGAATCAAATCCGTCCATCTCTGCAAGAAGGGCATTAAGTGTCTGCTCACGCTCGTCATTTCCACCGCCGTATCTTGAATCACGGCTTTTACCAATAGAATCAATCTCGTCAATAAATATAATACAAGGTGCATTTTCCTCAGCCTGTTTAAATAAATCTCTAACTCTTGAAGCACCTACACCTACAAACATTTCAACAAAGTCTGAACCTGACAATGAGAAGAAAGGTACTTTAGCTTCCCCTGCCACAGCCTTTGCCAGGAGGGTTTTACCTGTTCCTGGAGGTCCCACAAGAAGGGCGCCTTTTGGTAATTTGGCACCAATTGCTGTGTATTTTCCCGGATTGTGAAGGAAATCAACTAATTCCACAACAGATTCCTTTGCCTCTTCCTGACCTGCCACATCTTTAAATGTAACACCTGTTTCCTTTTGAATGTAAATTTTGGCATTGGATTTTCCTACTCCAAATACACCTCCGGTTCCATTCTTTCCACCCATTCTTCTCATAATGAGCATCATTAAGCCCCAGAATAAAATGAGTGGCAACAAATACTGAACAAGAATTATCATAATGCCGGTTGATGCACTGGTTGCTTCTGCTTTGAAGTTTACATCGGTATATTTATTTTTTAAATCATTTATTAATTCCGTATCTTCAATTTGTGTTGTCCAATAGGTTCTCTTAATTAATGCATTTTCATCTGCCTTAAGTTCTATATATATTTTATTGGAATCAAAAACAACATCTTTAACTTTATCCTGATCCAATAATTGAACGAACTGTCTGTAAGTTATTTCTTTTTTAGTTGCTGAACTGATTAAAGATGAACTAATCATTGTAAAGATTAAAGCAACTATCAAAGTAATAACTATGGTAGCTATTGTACTTTTTCTTTGATTCTTATCTCCCCCACCATTAACCGGTGGTCTGTTCATATTGTTATCCATAAATTTTCCTTTCCTGGTAATTTCTTCAATTAAAATATCACTTACACTTAACAATATGTTAATTGTATTTTTTTTTATACCATTACAATATACCATATCGTGCTGATTTAGTGTTAAATTTTAATTAATATTTCGTGAATTTTTCACAAAATATATTTTTTTCTAGTAAATCAAAGTCTTCTGTAGTAAACTAGAAAGGTATTTTAATTTATTAAAATCTGACTGAAAAAAACTATATATTAGTATGCATATGGAGGAAAATCACATGGCAGTAAAATACGTTTTTGTAACGGGGGGTGTCGTATCAGGATTAGGAAAAGGTATTACGGCCGCTTCACTTGGAAGACTTCTTAAAGCCCGTGGTTATAAAGTAACCATGCAGAAGTTTGACCCTTATATCAATATTGACCCTGGTACTATGAATCCGGTTCAACACGGTGAAGTTTTTGTAACAGACGACGGTGCTGAAACAGACTTAGATCTCGGACATTACGAGAGATTTATTGATGAAAGCTTAACAAAAAATTCTAATGTAACTACCGGTAAAGTATACTGGTCAGTTTTGGAAAAAGAAAGACGTGGTGATTTTGGTGGTGGCACTGTGCAGGTTATCCCACACATTACCAACGAAATCAAAAGCCGCTTTTACAGAAGTTTAAGTGAAGAAACTGAAATTGCCATAATCGAAGTTGGTGGAACAGTTGGAGATATCGAATCCCAGCCTTACATTGAGGCAATTCGTCAGTTCCAGCATGATGTAGGGCGTGAAAACTGTATTCTTATTCACGTTGCTCTCATGGTATACCTTCCGGCTTCCGAAGAAATGAAGACAAAACCAATTCAAATGAGTGTTAAAGAATTGCAGAGACTTGGAATTCAGCCTGATGTAGTTGTATGTCGTACTGAACATGAAATTGATGACGGACTTAAGGACAAAATCAGTCTGTTCTGTAATGTTCCTGCCAGCAACGTAATTCAAAACCTTACGGTAGATATGCTTTACGAGGCACCTTTGGCATTGGAAAAGGAACATCTTGCAGAAATTGTATGTAAGAGTCTAAACCTTGATTGTCCTGAACCGGACCTTGATGAATGGCGTGCTATGGTTAAGGCTGCAAAGAATCCTACTACAGAGGTTAATGTTGCAATCGTTGGAAAATACATTGCTCTCCATGATGCCTATATCAGCGTAGTTGAATCACTTAAACATGCCGGCTATCCTAACAGTGCTACTGTTAATATCAAATGGGTTGATTCAGAAACAGTAACTAACGATAATGCCGCAAAAATTTTCAGCGACGTGTCAGGAATTCTTGTTCCCGGCGGTTTTGGAACCCGTGGTATAGACGGAAAAATTGCAGCAATAAAATATGCAAGAGAAAATAACATTCCATTCCTTGGACTTTGCCTTGGAATGCAGTTATCAATCGTGGAATTTGTAAGAGACGTTGTCGGTTATCGTGATGCACACAGCATCGAGCTTGACCCTTCAACAACTCATCCTGTCATCAGTCTTATGCCGGATCAGGAAGGCATTACAGATATCGGCGGAACATTAAGACTTGGTTCTTATCCTTGTGTTTTGGACAAGGAAAGCAAAGCTTATGAATTGTATGGTTCAGAATTAATTCATGAACGTCACCGCCACAGATACGAAGTCAACAATGACTTTAGAAAAGATTTGACTGAAAATGGAATGAAACTTTCAGGTATTTCTCCTGATGGACGAATAATCGAGATGATTGAAATTCCTTCACATCCGTTTTTCGTTGCAACACAGGCTCATCCTGAATTAAAGAGCAGACCTAACAGACCACATCCTTTATTCTTAGGATTTGTCGAAGCTGCATTAGATAAAAAAAATAATAAATAAAAAACAATAGCGATTGTTTCAACCTTTTGTTGGCAATCGCTACTTTTTTATTTTACTGTTTTAATTTTTCAATTCAAATATCTCAGAACCAAATCGCTTTCATTGAAGAATCATAATTTTCTACATACATTTATACAACTTTTGCTTTCTCTTCACTATTAATTAATATAACTTTATTTAGGTACTCTACAAAAGCATCGCCTCTAAATTCCGGGCAGTATTTCTTGCCATCTTTATAATTCCAATACTTATGATCCGTTTCTTTGTCGTGTATCCATTCGTCAAACTTATTTTGTATTTGTTTCAATTTTTTCTCTACTTCGTCCGGAACCTATATAATATCTGCATCATAAGTCATCTCTACTACAATTTTTTTCATAACTTTCTCCTTTACCCTCAATATGTTTTTTATTTTCCTTTTTTAATTTTTCAGTTGAAGTAATAATTTTATGATGAAAAAGATACATGGCACAGTGTATATTGTTAGAAAATATCTTATCAATTTTATCTGCTGCTGATAGACCATATATGAATAACCTCATTTATTCAAGTCTCCATAGGTTTCCTGTATTCACTATTCGAAATTTTTTCTATCCTTTTAATATCACTTTAATAACACTTCCCAGTAAAAAATCATCGCTCCCAATATTATGAACAAAATTCCTAATGCCACAATTATAGCTGGATTTTTTATAATTTTTTTCTTCTGATTTATTATTAATAATAAAATAATTAATCCTTCCACCCCATAGACTATTAATTGAGTCACAGTATTAGAATTCATTTTGTTCTCCCTATTCATCAAAATAACTTTTTATTCTACCTATATCTTAATTTATTATATCATCTATAATGTCCAATTGCATTTACATTTTATTTTTCAATCGTAAAAAATCCGGCTCTGCCTTAAGGCATAAGCCGGATTTCTAAATTCTATTTTAAATTTTACTGTATTAAATCTTCGCTGTCTAATGAACCAATCTGGTTAACCATAGATGTGATAAAAGCAGTAAGGTCTACTGCATCACTCGGAACGCTGTCCTTTATTGAAGCCTTACCTTCTTTAAATTCTGAAGTTATATTTACTTTTACGTTTCCTTTAAGGTCTTCCGTATCTACTTTTATGTTTCCTGTGTCTAAACTCCATTTAGCAACTCTGCTACCTTCTTTACCTGAAACATTTATTTTTGAAACAGCGTTAACTTTTCCTTTCTTGATAGTGTCAACAACTTCTTTTTTATCTTTATCGGAAATTCCCTTTGCAATTTCATCAACAGACTTTGTGTCTTTTTTCATTTCAGCAAACTGCTTACCCATGTCAGTGTCGCTGCCCAAAATCTTAATGTATCCATCTATTATTTTATTGTAAAGTGTTTTAACATCGTTCTTACAGAATGCATCTAATGCGTCCACTGCCTTTGAAGCATTCTTTTCATTAATTGTCAATGTATAATCATCGCCATCCTGTCCCTGAAGATCTTTGAAATCTTTCTCTAGTGTTGTGGCAATGTCTTTTACCATCTGTACGGCTGTTTCCTTCTTATCCTTATCCATATTAAGAGTAAGGTCTGTCTTTAATGCTTCGCCTAACTGTTTTAAGTCAAATGAAACATACTTTTTTGCCCCAATCTGTTTAAGAAGTTCCTGATATTCTTTTCCGGACTCTTCGTCTATCTTCTTAATTGTTTCTGTAAGAGTTCCCAAATCAATGTAAAGCTTATTTCCGTCTAAAACAAATGTTGTAAGTTCGCCATATTCGTTAGTTCCAAGTTTTGCTGATATCTTTGCCGCAATCTTTGTTTCACTCTCTACCGTATAATCAAGTTTAACTTTAACTGATGTATTTCCTTTATCATCCAACAGGAATTTCAGGTCTGCTTTGTCACCCGGAAGTTCCAGTGCCAATTCAGTAGTTGATGTACCTGTGTTCATCTCCTCTAATTTAGCTATTTCCTTAAAATACGAACTTTTTTCTTTGCCACACCCTGTTATTAATGTCATAACCATTACTAATGACATTGCTAACGCCAATAATTTCTTATTCATAATTTTCCTCCTAAAATAAGTATCTGTAGTTACTCTCTATATATAGTATCATTTTTTTCGCAAATGGTGAAGTTATATTTATTTTGCGTCACTCCAGAAATCAACCGGCTCGTAGTCCCTCAACGCTACCAGATATCCCTGCTGCTGGAGTTCCTCCTGTATTTCATCCAATGTTTCTACGGAATCTGCCGTCACTGTATGGTAATGATATTCTGATGTTATCTGCTCTAGTGGTACTGAAACTCCACCTTTTATCCCTTCCACATATTTTTTTGCATCTTTGCGGGATTTTATATTCATCTTTACACGAACTACTCCATACAATTTATGATAAACAAAAATGTCCTCAACTTTTCCACCCAGATCTACGATAAGATTTAACTCCTCCAGCATTTTTTCTTCACTGTGTTTTACTTTGAAAACCCTCTGAATGTTTTCCCTGTCCTGAAAGACGTATCCTTTATGAGTAGAAATAATATTATGATTTGACGCACGGAGTAATGCTATATCCTGTACAACTACCTGTCTGCTAACTTCAAACTTTTCGGCAAGTTTTGTTCCTGACACTGGTACATCGCTGTCCTGCAAAATTTTTAGCAAATTTTCCCTTCTCTTTTCTCCGCTCATTTCTGCCTCCTAATGAGTTTATATTCTGTGTAAATTCTTAAGTGAAATGTCCATAATCGGTGCTGAATGTGTCAATGCACCACTTGATATGTAATCCACACCTAAGTCTATTAATTTCTGAATATTGTCTCTGTTTACATTTCCGGAAATTTCTATTTCTGCTCTATTGTCAATAATTTCAACAGCTTCCTTCATTTCTTCGTGAGTCATGTTGTCAAGCATAATAATGTCAGCTCCTGCTTCCACTGCTGCCTTCACCATTTCGAGATTTTCAACTTCTACTTCTATCTTTCTTACAAATGGCGCATATGCCTTTGCCATTTCAATTGCTTTTTCAACGCCTCCTGCTGCTCCGATATGATTATCCTTCAACAATACTCCGTCCGTAAGATTATATCTGTGGTTATTTCCACCTCCAACTCTTACGGCATATTTTTCAAAAATTCTGTTGTTTGGAGTTGTCTTTCTTGTGTCCAATAATTTAATTCTGCTGCCTTTCAGTAATGTTGCAATAGAATTAGTATATGTTGCAATTCCGCTCATTCTCTGAAGGTAATTAAGTCCTGTTCTTTCACCAACTAAAAGCACACGGATGTCGCCTGTTATTTTTCCCATTAACTGGCCTTTTTTCACTTTATCTCCGTCTTTTACAAATAATTCAATTTCAGTTGTTTCATCAAGTAACTGAAATGCTCTTGAAAATACCTGAAGTCCGCATATTACTCCGTCTTCTTTACAAATCAAATCTACCTGACCTTTACAGCCTTCATGCATAACTGAATTTGTTGTTACATCTTCACTTGTTACATCTTCTTTTAATGCACTTAATATTAATGGGTCTACTGTTAATTTTAATGTAATTGGATCAAACATTTTTATTCTCCTTTTTGTTCTTCTCTTAATTTTTTAGTTGTTTCTATTGTATCTAAAATTATCTGCTTATTTTCTTTATTCCATTGTTTCAGGTCATCATATTTTGAGAAATCAATCTTAAAATCATCTTCACCTTTACTACTTTCGCTATAATCCTTAATAATATCTTTTGCTGCTCTCTTTGCAAAAACCATACTTTCAAGAAGTGAATTGCTTGCCAGTCTGTTTCTTCCATGAACACCGTTGCAGGCTGTTTCTCCTACTGCATACAATCTTTCCATTGAAGTTTTGCTCTGGAGATTAACTTTTATTCCTCCCATAAAATAATGCTGTGCCGGAACTACCGGTATCATTTCCTGTGGCACATCGTAACCATGTTCCTTACAATGCCTTATTATATTTGGAAAATGAAATTCTAACTGCTCCTTTTCTATTGGACGCATAGATAACCACACATGTTTCGTATCGTCCTTCTTCATCTGCTTCTTTATATTCTGAGTCAAAATATCCCTTGGCAGAAGTTCATTTGTAAATCTCTCATTGTTCTTATCAAACAGCTGTGCTCCTTCGCCTCTTACGGATTCTGAAATCAGAAAACTTCTGTCTTCTTCTTTCTCTGAATAGAATGTAGTAGGATGAATCTGCACATAATCTACGTCCTTTACTTTTACACCGTGTCTTATGGCTACTGCCACACCGTCTCCCGTTAAATGACGGTAGTTTGTGGAATGTCTGTATATTCCGCCTATTCCTCCACTTGCCAATACAATGTAATCAGCATAAATAGTATCTAATTCATTGTTATCTTTTTTGACAACGGCTCCATAACATACATTCTCGTCTTCTTCAGATTCCCCACATATTAAATCAATCATTGTCCAATGTTCTTTGATTGTAATATTCTTTTTCTTTTTACACTGCTCATACAAATGGCTTGTAATTTCTTTACCTGTTATATCTTCATGATATAAAATTCTGTTTCTGGCGTGAGCTCCTTCCTTTGTAAAGGCAAGATTACCATCTTCATCCCTTGCGAAATCCACACCATAACTTAACAAATCTTCCACTAAATCCGGAGAAGATTTAATCATTGTCTCAACTGCTGCAGTATCATTTTCAAAATGTCCCGCTTTCATTGTATCATAAAAATAGCTGTCGTAGTCATCTTCACTCTTCAGCATGCACATACCACCCTGAGCAAGAAAAGAATCACTATGCTCTACAATGTCCTTTGTTATAATCAGTATCTCTTTGTCCTCCGGAAGATTAAGTGCATTATAAAGTCCTGCACAACCACTTCCGATAATTAAAACATCTGCTCTCATATTTTTCTCGATTCTGTATTTTTTTTACCTGGCACTCCAGGTATTGTATGGCATTATAGCACATGAATTTACATCTGACAAGACAGATGTAAATTCAGTGTGGAGATTGGTGATTTCTATTCATATTTTTTTTCCAAAGTGAAATAATGTACTCACTTTTAGTTTCTCATAATATTCTTTCTGCACATATGTACTTTTCGTCGCTTCTCTACAGGGATATTTGATTATAACTAACATATCCCTGTAAAAAATTGTAATTTTTTATTTCTTAATTTTTAATTACAGTAATTCAACGATTTTTCATTCATATCCCTGTAATTTTGGAGAGTTTTAGAGGGGTTCATATATCAAACAAATCTATTTTACAAGGATATTAAAATAAAAAAATTTATAACCGTGTATAATTTAATGTGCTACCCCCTTGTCAGAACATAAAAATACACGGACCTACAACTTTAAAACTCATATCCCTGTAATCAATTATAATTCAAATTTTAATTGATTAGTAGTACAGGGATATAGCAGTAAAAAATGTATATCCGTGTAAATTTTGTTGTACAAACTCCGCCCACAAGTTGTCCCAGACAAATTCAGTTATTTCGTTCCCACTTTATAATTTGCCCCAAGCAAATTCCACTATTACTATATTAATTTTCTCATCCCACAATTATTTCATCATTTCTAATATCTTCAATAACAATTTCCATGTTCGCTCTGTTGATGAAATGCTTAGTTCTTCATTTGTAGTGTGAATGTTCTTTATGTCAGGGCCAAATGAAATTGCATCAAGATCTTTAATTTTTCCTGCGAAAAGACCACATTCCAGTCCTGCGTGAATACCTTCCACAACAGGCTCTTTGAAATAAAGTTCTTTGTATGCTGCCACTGCCACATCACGAAGCTTAGAATCTTCTTTATATTCCCATCCCGGATATTCTCCGTGAACATTTACCTGTCCACCAAAAATTTCAGTGAGAGAACGAATCTTTTCTATAAGAAATCTCTTTTCACTTTCCTTTGAGCTTCTTACTGAATAAGATAATTTTACGGCATTCTTTTCAGTTCTGAGAATTCCTAAATTTAGGGATGTTTGAACCATGTCAGGGATGTCAGGATTCATTCTCTGCACTCCATCCGGCATGTTTACCAATGTTATAATTGTAGAAAGTGTAGCCGGACCTGACAAAGCCTCATACATATTGTCCGGCATAACATTTGTTAATATAGAAGCATCAGGGTCTGTAGTCTTATATTCTTCCTTTACTTCTTCAAAAGTCTTTTCAATAATATCCTTCACCTTGTCAACTACTTCCGGATTAACGGCAATTGCAGCCTCACAAAATTTAGGAATTGCATTATCTTTTTCCCCGCCATTTATAGCGATGATTCTCATGCCTGCATTTTGGAATACATTTAACAAAATACGTCCCATGATACAGTTTGCATTGGCACGCTGTTTGTGAATTTCCGAACCGGAATGACCACCGCTAAATCCATCTATTCTAATTTCAATAACCTTAGCGTTAATTGGTTCAGTATTAAATGAAAGAAGGCACTCGACTGTTGCACCACCTGCGCAACTTACTGTAAATATTCCCTCATCCTCTGAATCCATATTTAACAGTTTCTTTCCTTTTAAATCAGAAACATCGATAAACTCTGCACCTAACAGTCCGATTTCTTCATCAACTGTAAATACGGCTTCAATTGGCGGATGCTTTATCTCATCACTGTCTAAAACAGCCAATGCATATGCCACTGCAATGGCATCATCTCCCCCTAAAGATGTTCCTTTTGCACTTAACATATCGCCATTTACTTCCAGGTCAAGCCCTTCCATTTCCATATTTTTAGAACAATCCGCTGTTTTAACGGCAACCATATCCATATGTCCCTGTAGAATTACAGGTTCTGTCTTTTCATATCCAGTGCTTGCATCCTTCCAGATAATAACGTTTAATTTTTCATCCTGTCTGTATTTTAAATTTCTCTTTTTTGCGAAATCTACAAGATAATTACTAATCTGCTCCACATTTCCTGAGCCGTGGGGTATAGCTGCTATTTCCTCAAAAAAACTAAAAACTTTCTTTGGTTCCTTATTATCCAAAACACCCATAATCATTCTCCTCTCTTATAGCTGTATTTTATTTTCTATTTTTAAATCTTTTATTTGTAATTATAATATATCGGTTCATTTCCAAAATTCCAATAAATTTTGTAAGACGTTCATACAATTCAACTCCTGCATCCTTATATTTTTTCTGCAATTGTTGTCCAATATCGTAAACGGTATTTTTTCCATTTATATTTTTCCATACAAAAGAACCATATTTATCAAGGGAAATATAACTTATTTGTGGTTTACATAACAACTTCTGTGTCAACCTGTTACAAAGCCCTTTGTTTTCAATGGCAAGTTCTATATTTCCCTTATCGGTCTCTTTCCATTTTTGATTTATCCTTGGAATATAATCTAAATAATTTTTATTTTTCATATATACTCCATAATTATAATTACAAATCCTGTATAGTATAACACATTCATATTAGTTTTTCCTACAGGAAAAAGCAATGGAGACAATTAGCAATACAAAAGCAACCAGTCCTACAAAATTTCCATAGGTTTGAAAATTTGCCCCATATATTCCTGATAAATTAATTACTTTATCAAGTCCTGCAACTGCAAATAATGCCAGCATAATTCCTATCATGCCTTCCCCTGCAATCATTCCAGCCGAATACAGGGTCCCACTGTCAATTGCATTTTTACGTTCTTCATTAGATGCATATTTCTTTTTTTCGACGTACATTTTTATAAGGCCCCCTGCCATAATCGGTGCGCTTAAATGAATTGGCAAATAAACTCCTATTGCAAAAGCAAGAACGGGAATCTGTAATATTTCAACTACTATTGCTATGACAACGCCGAGAATTATTAGCATCCAGGGCAGGTTCTCATTCATAACTCCCTCTACAACACTTTTCATCAAAGTTGCCTGTGGTGCGGATATTTCTTTTTCTCCAAATCCCCATGCCTTATTAAGCAGCATCATTACGCCTCCAATTGTAAGAGCTGATGCTACCGCCCCAATAAGTTCTCCAACCTGCTGTTTTATTGGGGTGGCTCCAACTATATATCCGGTTTTTAAATCCTGAGAAGTGTCACCTGCCATTGATGCCACAATGCAGATAATTGAGCCTATCGAAATTGCCGCAATCATTCCGTGAGTTCCTGTTGTGTTTGTCATTTTTAAAAGCAGCGTTGTTACTATTAAAGTAGCAATTGCCATTCCCGATACCGGATTATTGCTGCTTCCCACAATTCCTACCATTCGTGCCGACACTGTGGCAAAAAAGAAGCCAAATATAACTATTAATAAAGCTCCAAGAAAATTTACTTCAATCCCCGGCAATGCCCACATCAGCAATGCTAACAGCAAAGTTCCTCCAATCACAATATACATTGGCAGATCTCTCTCTGTTCTTTCTCCCTGAGAATTATTTTTTCCAAATCCTCCCATGGCATGCTGAAAAGTCCTAATCATTGTTGGAAATGTTTTGAAAAGACTTATTATTCCTCCCGCTGCCACGGCTCCGGCACCAATGTATTTTATATAATTACTCCACACTTGCCACGGATCCAACCCATTAAATGCCATGGCATTTCCAGCGGCATCCATTACGTTGCTTATATTCGTTCCTCCAAAGAAAATAATTGCGGGAATAAGCACAAACCAAGACATTACTCCCCCGGAAAACAGATAACTGGCGATTTTGGGTCCGCATATATATCCTACCCCTGCCAGTGCCGGTAAAACATCCAGCCCGGCATTGGTTCGATAGACATTTCCTTTTCCAAGCAGCCCCCTAACTCCGAAATCCACTTCGCTTGGAAACAGTTTCAGACCATCCGTCACAAATTTATAAACTGCAGAAATTCCAAATCCCGCAAAAACTACTTTAGATTTTTTTCCGCCTTTTTCTCCAGCCAGCAAAACCTCCCCGCAGGCAGTTCCCTCAGGATATGGCAAAACTCCATGTTCCTCAACAATCAATGCCGTTCTTAATGGCACCATGAGAAAAACTCCCAATACGCCTCCGCATATGGCAATTGCCGATATAATGTAAAAAGATGGCGTATCGCACTTTCCTTCCTCTGCCCACATATAAAGTGCCGGCATTGTAAATATAGATCCTGCCGCCAGAGACTCCCCTGCCGAACCGATAGTCTGAACCATATTATTTTCAAGAATAGAATCTTTCTTTAAAATAACTCTCAAAATTCCCATGGAAATTACCGCCACAGGAATAGATGCAGAAACTGTCATTCCAACACGCAGCCCCAAATATGCATTTGCTGCTCCAAATACCACTGCCAAAACAATTCCCAATATCACGGATGTAAATGTAAACTCCGGCACTACTTTATTTGCGTCTATATAAGGTCTAAATCCATTTTTGTTTTTCATATTTCCCCCAACATTTTCAACATTATTATTCTAGTATGTACAAAAATTTTCCAAATATAATATTGATATTTTGAAAACCTGTACATGTATATCCAAGCTATTTTCATTTTTTTGGGTACTTCCGTTACTTATCTGTGGGATGGTCGTTGAAAGTACGGGCTGGTGATTTCTATTTTCAATTATTGGGGGTACTTCCGTTACTTATCTGTGGGGTGGTCATTGGAAGTACGGGTGGGAGATTGTTATTTTCAATTCTTACATGTACTTCCAACATCCATATAATGATACAAAATAAAACTGCACTGACAACAGTCAATGCAGTTTTATTGAGTAGGAACTTTTCTACAGCTCCATCTATTAAATTTTACTCATCAAGCCCCTTTGGTCCTTCCTGATCAGGCTCTGTAGGTGCCTCTGTTTCAGGTGCCTGTGTAGGTGCCTCTGTCTCAGGTTCTGTAGGTGCCACATACTTTGTTGTTGGCTTTGGCTTTTTCTTTTTAGTAGTTTCAGGTGCCTTTGTCTTAGGCTCTCTTGTTGTAAAATCTTCATCTTCTGAATCTTCAGTAGCCGCCGGAGTTTTTTCTTCAGTAGCCTCTTCCGTAACTGTAATTTCTTCTTTTGTCGTTGTCTCCTCTTCCTTGCCTGATCCACCAAATGTCATAGAAAGAACAACTGCTGCAATTACAATAATAATGATAATAGATGTTGAAACTGCAATTGCAATAATATTCATCTTCTTATTTTCATTTGTTATTGCCGCTTTATTTACCTGAGGTTCTTCTACGTCATCGTTGTCGTAGAAATCCTCCTCGTCTTCATTATCATCCTCATCGTCAAACTCAAAATTGGGAACATCCATATCCTCAGGAAAATCAAATTTCTCATCTTCCACATATTCTACTTCATCAGGAATTTCCACTAAATCATCTTCCTGATTCAGATTTCCAATAATTTTTGTATCTCCCAAACTATCGTTTTTTATATCTGTATTTTCTTTTACAACTCTCTCACCACAATAAGGGCAGAACTCATCCGTTGGCTGAACATACTTGCCACACTTTTTGCAAAACATACTTCATCCTCCTTAAATCACCATATCTTTTGATATATGCTTTTGTCCTTATAAATATAACGTAGTTTTTATCTTTTTTATTTCAAAAGACATTGTAATTATAATTCAATATATACATAATTGGCAAGTACTGTTTAAGTACATTTAAATTTGTACGGGGACAACTTATGCTCCAATTTTTTCTTTTATATAATCTTCAACATCCGATGTTTCTATTCCAAGGGCTACAGAAAATTCATAATTCAGATTCTGTTTTGCTTCCTTCAAATACTTATCATCAATATAAGTACTTCGCTTTCCCTGTGCCATTCGTTTTTTATTTCTTTCATTCAATGTCTTTATAATACAAATCAACTGCTGACAGTCACATGAACTAATGGCCTCTTTATATTTGGCTTCTCTTTGTCTGTCATTGGCAATCCACATCGGTTCAATATCCTTGATACCTGACAAAACGTTCTCCACTTCTTCCTTCGACATAACGGAACGTGTCACTACCCTGTCACTGTCTACCGGATAGAATATTTTGCTTTCCACTGACTTCATTGGAACTAGAGTATAATACAACTGGTTCTTGTCTGCTCCACTCATATCTATGTGTGTTATGTCAACTACTTTGCAAACACCATTTCTACCATGAACTATATAGTCTCCAATATTAAACAATTTAAACACCTCTATTTCTTATAAATATGTACTCTCCAATCCGTTCTCATACTTATCTTATTGTATCATTTTTGTTAAAAAAATGTCATAGGCAGAATAAACAATCTTTTTGTGGAATGAATTGTCGAAATCGTCAAGATTTAAAACTACTCATCGTCTTCGTCTTCTTCTATTGTTCCGTTTCGCTTCTCTTCCTCCACTAGATGACTTATATAAGCAGCCTCTGCTGCCTTCTCATCTTCTTCCATTATACCATTTTTATTAAGGTCAAACTGCTTATCATAAGGTCCAAACTTATCTCCGTTGGCAATAAACAAAACTCCCAATGTCCCCGGACCGCAATGGCTTGAAATAACTCCGCCTGCTCTTGTTTCTACTATTTTTGTAAAACGCTTAAGACCTTTCAGATATTCTCTTACCTTTTCTACTACTGCCTCATCGCATCCTGAATGAGTTATAAAAACTCTGTCTCTTTTTGCATGCTTGAGGTCTTCCTCCATGTCCATTACATACTGCATAATAACTTTGTTAAGGTTTCCACGGTACTTCTTATCCGCATCCATCTTTCCACCCTTAACAACAATACGTGGTTTTATTTTAAGGATCCCTCCAACAAGAGCTGATGTTGCAGAGCATCTTCCACCTCTGTGAAGATATGTCAAAGTATCTACAACAAAGCTAGCCCTCACATATGGTTTTAAAGCTTCAATACTGCTTACGATTTCCTTAGGTTTCATACCTTTCCTTGCCATAATCGCAGCTTCTACCACTAAGTGTCCGATTCCTGTTGAAAGATTTTCTGAATTGATAACAAATACATGATCCTCATACTCCAATTCTTCTGCCGCAAGTCTTGCAACATTTGCACATGTTGACATATCTTCTGATATGGCAAATACAATTACATCATCTCCATTGTCTTTATAAGGCTTTATTGCCTCCACTGCATCCTCTATGGATGGCGCAGATGTTTTAGGAGTTGTGCTGTTTTCATCTGACCACTTAAATATGTCTTCAGGAGTGATTTCTAATCTGTCCTTATATTCCTTATCTCCCATATGAATATATAGTGGTAGTAAATCTATATTAAATTTTTCAATTATCTCATCTGATAAATCACAGGTGCTGTCTGCTATTATTTTAACCATATATTTTCTCCCTTCGGAAATATCCTACTACCTTACTCATTTTCAACGTCATTAATATCATAAGGTGTTGTCTGGTAAACATAGTAATTAATCCAGTTTGTCCACAATAACTGTCCTGCTGAACGCCAGTTTACTACCGGTGCTTTGGTCGGATCATCGTCCGGAAAATAATTTACAGGTATCTGCGGATTTAAACCTTTTGCCAAATCTCTCTCATATTCAAGTTTGAGAGTGTCCGCATCATATTCCAAATGACAAAGGACAAATAACTGTCTGCTGTCCACTGACTTAACAATTGTTACTCCGGCTTCGTCTGACTCTGCCATTATTTCCAATTCCGGACAGGCAAGAATCTGTTCCTTTGTAATTTCAGTGGCTCTGGAATGTGGTGCATAAAATACATCATCGAAACCTCTAAACAATGGAGAATTCTTCTTAAGAATTCTGTGCTTATATATACCTGAAAGTTTTGGAACCCTGTCCTGTTTTGTTATTCCATAGTGATAATACAGACCCGCAAATACACCCCAGCATAAATGGAAGGTACAATGCACATGCTTCTTGGACCATTCCATCATTTTGCAAATCTCATCCCAATATTCAACATCTTCATAATCAACAAAATCAAGTGGAGCTCCTGTTATTATAAAACCATCATAATAATGATCTTTAACTTCATCAAAAGTTTTATAAAATTCTTCCATATGACTTTCATCGGTATGCTTTGACTGGTATGTAGCTGTCTGTAAAAATTCCACTTCAATCTGTAATGGTGTATTACTTAATTTTCTAAGTATCTGTGTTTCAGTAACAATTTTTGTAGGCATAAGATTAAGTACCAGAACCTTCAACGGTCTTATGTCCTGAGTCATGGCTCTGTTTTCAGTCATAACAAATATATTTTCATTTTCTAAAATATCCCTTGCGGGTAAATTCTGTTTTACTTTTATTGGCATTGTAATATCCTCTACTTTAATTAGTACATATTTCCAAAAACCGGTAAACCGGTCCAGAATAAAAAAATTTTAACACATAACAATTATTTCTTCAATTCATTTATTATAACATCAGTGACATGTTCCACGCTTTTTCTTCTAACGTTATTCCTTCCTAAATTTCCAAAATGCACTGTCTCGGTAAATAGTTTTCCTGCAACATAATATCCAAAGCAAACTGTTCCAACCGGCTTATCTTCGGTCCCTCCTGTAGGTCCTGCAATTCCTGATATTCCAACTGCCACGTCAGCATTATTTGCCTTTGCTGCTCCCTCTGCCATCTCTCCTGCTGTCTGTTCGCTTACTGCACCATATTTATCAAGAGTCTCTCCTGATACATTTGCATATTTTATTTTTGCCTCATTGGCATAAGTTACAAAACTTGCGTTTAAAACTTTTGATGCGTCAGCCACATCAACAATTGATGCTGCTGCCATTCCTCCGGTACAACTTTCTGCAAAAGATATAGTATGTCCCTTATCAATTAATAAACTTACCAACTCTTCACTCTTAGTCATTGCTTTTCCCCTTTATCAAAAAATTATCTTTATTTAATAATTATACTCTTGTCCCTGATTAAAAACTATATTTTTACACATTATATTTATATCAAATTACAGGAGTGCATATGTTTTATTCAATTAATAACCTGAAAAACCCTTCCGACTCTAAACCGGACAGTAATTTTGTTGCCATTATGCCTTTAGCCAAAGCCGGAAATTACGATATAATTAACTCTTATATTCCAAAAATTCCAACATTATTTACCGATTTTCATTTTTCTAAAATAGAAATTTTTGAGGATTTTATTTTCGGATACATTAATATTCCTGAAATCCTTATTTCGGAGACTTCCATTATTTCTTTTATATATTCAGAATCATATCTTATTTTTATTGACCGGAATGATTTTGTATCTCACAATTTTGAGAAAATGCTTGGCATTCATCTTAATCACATATCCTCAACGGGGGATGCCCTATTTTGCACCCTTGATTATATTATGTCCAAAGATTTAGAAAAAATTAACAGATTACAACAAAATCTGGTAGAAATGGAATTAAATGTTTTAAATAACAAAAAGCTGGATCAAATTCGGGAAATTACAGAATATAGGAGTCGTACACTGAAACTTCACCATTATTACGTTCAGGTTGAAGGCATCTGCGAAGATCTGGTAAGTGATACTAAAAATCTTTTTCATGATAACACAAAAGCTACTTTCGAAACACTAATTCGTAAAATCACTCTCTATGTTCACGAATCCGAACAGATTTGGGAATACACCTCTCAAATAAGGGATATCTACCAGCAGCAGTTAGATGTCCACCAAAATATTATTATGAAATTTCTAACCATTGTAACGACACTTTTTATGCCCCTCACTCTCATAGCGGGGTGGTACGGCATGAACTTTGAATATATGCCGGAACTTGCATGGAAGTATGGCTATCCACTAGTATTTATACTAAGCTGTATTATCGTAATAGTATTATGCGTAATATTCAGAAAGAAAAATTGGTGGTAAAATAAAAATATGAAACTTTCAAATAAAAAGAGAAAAAACATTGTAACGAAAAACATTGGTAACATTTCGTCATCTTTGCGAGCGTAATTGCAATCGCGTAAGCACTGTTTGAGCCTGCATAGCAGGCGAGTTTGCGTAAGCGATTGCTAATAGATGGCGCAGCAAAGATAGAAATGTATCACGTTTTCAATTACAATGTTTTTTCTCTTTTTATTTCAATAGTTTACTTTTTTATTACTACTTTTTTGCTTTTACTCCATGTACCGTACTGCTTATTGTTATTCTGTATATTGTAGGCACGGACTCTTACGTAGTAAGTCTGGTTCTTTTTAAGCTTCCTTATGATTTTGTTTTTTGCTGTGGCTTTTATGTTTAAAACTTTTTTTCCTTTTGTAAATTTTTTGTTTTTTGCGTAAACAATTTCGTATCCTTCTGCACGCTTCGTTTTCTTCCATACAAGCTTTAATTTTTTACCTTTTTGATTGGTTATTTTTGTTATTTTTGCCTTACCGGGCTTTTTCTTTTTTGGAACTATCTTTGGAATTGTACAGATTTTGGAGTTTCCGCATATCTTACATTTGTAATTTGCCACTCCTTCTTTCTTCTTTGTTGCCTTCTGAATTATTGTATACAATTCATATGTATGTCCTTTTATGCTACATGGTCTGGATAACAGAATATTTACATCTGCATTTCCCGGTATTCCGTTTACTGTTCCCTTGTCTGTGTATTGCCATACATTATATTCTTTATCATATTCACAATTTGAACCGTGCTGGGCTACCCATTTATCCCATTTATCGAATCTGCTGTCTGTTAGTTTAGTACTCCACCATTCCTTGTTGGCATAGACTCCCGGTTTGTAACCTGCCTCGGAAATTTCATTGCAAAACATTTCTGCAAAATTCCCTAATGTTGTATTTGAAAGATTTTTTTGAACATCATCTTCTAAATCATAATAAACCGGATACTCAGGCTTTGCCTCTGTCGCTTTAAGAAGTCTTAGGACATGTGCGATTTCACTTTCCACCATTTCTTTCGTAGTGGCATATGAATAAATATATACTCCATAAGGAATATCATTTTCCCGACAGCCTTTAACATTCTGTACGAAATACTCATCATCCTGACTTTCCACATCATCACCATATCCACATCTTATTATGGCAAATTCAATATCCGTCTGTTTTACCTGTGCCCAATCTATCTGCCCCTGATGATGACTTACATCTACTCCTTTTGAAAGGGCTCCCTTTATTTCTTCGCCTTTGTCATTATAAAATACACCGTTTTCGTTAGTCCATGGTGTAACTGCTGAAACTGTTGTTGCCAGCATAACTATCGAACATATAACTGCAATAGCACCTTTTAATTTCTTCATTTTTTCAAGCCTCCTAACCTGCTTCCCCATTTTACTTTAGTCTCTATATCTTTATCGGTATTTTCAAAGTAAATATCAGGAATATCCACTTTATCTTTTTCAAGAAGAACAACTATAGTCGAGCCTCCATACAAAAACATTCCTTTTTCAGTTCCCCGCTTCAGAGTTCCCGACTTCTGATGATTCTTTATCTTTCCTATCATTAATGCCCCCACTTCAATCTGGGCAATTTTTCCAAAATGTTTCGTGTCTATAATCGTATATTCCCTGCTGTTTTGAACAAACACCGGATACCTGTTAAGGGCAATAGGTCTTACTGTGTGAAGCTTTCCCTTTATATAACGGTTCTCCAATATTTCTCCATCATCTATATTTCCATATCTGTGATAATCATCCACACACAATCTAAACACAAGACATATACCCTCTTTATAGTCGGGAGCGGTTTTGCTCCCTTCTATTAAATCCTCAACCCTGTACCAGCTGTTTTTTATTTTAAATGCAGATTCTTCATTTATATGGTATGCAGACAGTCTTCCATCGCAGGGAGAAATAAATGTGTCTTCTTCCTGACACACCGGTCTGCATTCCGGCAATATCTTCCTTGTAAAACACTCATTGAAATTTTTGTATTCAGTTTTTTCATATTGACTCATGTCTATACCGTTATTTTTTATAAAGCCTTTTATATGAATCTTTGAAATTCCTGAATTCATATAAGCCCCACCAATTTTAGAAATTGTGGGGCTTGTAAGTAATTTCAGTACCACTCTGCCGGGTACTGTATTATATAAAAATTTTAAAATCTTTGAACTTTCCTGTACTTTCTCCATATCACTAATATCTACCAAACATCCTTAACACAACTACTGCAATAAATTCTATTGCACCAATTCCAACCATAAAATAAATCATCATAGTGCCCGGTTTCTTTAATTTAAACTTAAGCACAAACAATATAGCTACAATAATCAGTAAAATATAATATATAAATGATATATTTATGTCATTTAACTGCAGTGTATATCTTAACAACATAAATGTTGGGAAGATAAGGGCTGTTGATGTAACCGGCAAACCAAAATAATGTTTCTTGTCCCCTAAGCCTTCACCCTGAGTCTCTTCTACAGTTATATTAAAATATGCAAGTCTTACTAATGCAGCCAATACAAATATTGCACCTATTACAACAGGCACAGCCATTGGCACACATATAAGCGGACTTTTTCCTAATCCTAATACTTTATAATCAAACAGGTCTCTCTTGTACATAGCAATTCCTATACATACAGGAAGCACTCCAAAAGCAACTAAATCCGATAATGAATCAATCTGAACACCAAAGTCTTTTTCCTTTTTAGTTCTATTCTTCTTTGATCTTGCAACTCTTCCATCAAAAGTATCACATAATCCACAAAGCAGTAAAAACATAATTCCCATATACGGATGTCCCGCCCCTGACATGGAAATAATTGATCCTGTCACTGCAGACACAACCGAACAATATGTAAGTACTACTGTATAATCCCAAAATCCTAACATTTTTTCTTCTGTTTCATTCCTTTCACGCTTTGTAGTAAATAAGCTATCAGCGTTATTATACCACAAATTATTATACAACAGTAGAAAGAAATTCCTCTACTTAATAACTCAATACTTATGCTGTCTTTTACAAGACTTCCGAATCCGTCTATAAACAAATAGTCCGCAGCTCCTACAGCACCTGGTATCGGCACACTATTGGAACCTATAACGACTAATCCCTGAGCTACGAAAGCATCAAATATCTTATGAGTGCTTCCACCAACAGCTATAAACACACAAACTGAAACCATAATTAATGATAAACGCTGTAGCAAATTAAAAATAAATGCTACAAATATCTGTTTCTTGTGACTGCCTATAGCCAGAGCACACTCCTTATACTGCGCTTCAACGTTTTTCAATCTTGCCTGTTTGTCTTCAACATTATGTACTAAATGTATTTTGTGCAAAAGTTTCAACATAGCATTAGCACTTTTTGTTATTATCTTTTCTTTATAAACAAGCAAAATAAACAGTATTAAAAGTACAAACTGTACGCACACTCCGATTATAATCATTATCTTTGAAATAACACTGAAATTAGTTATAAATGTCGGTCTTGTAACAAAACAAACAATACCTATAACAATAATTGATATTGTATATAAAGTCAAGTTTACCAGAAGTATTATGGTAGTTACCGCCCCCGGAATTTTGTCCTTCATCATAAAATAAGCTGATACCGGCTGCCCACCTGTAGCAGATGGAGTTATGGCTGAAAAATAAATATCAGAAGATGAATAAACAATACATTTTTTTGTTGATCTTTTATATCCAAAGGCATTGCACAAAACTTTGAGAGCAAGACCTTCAAATACAAAAAATCCCATCATACACAAAAATGCTAGAAATATCCATTTTCCTGAAGCTGCTTTTACATAATTAACGAATCCTTCAAATGTGAATGATTCATTGTTACCTACAATTGCATAAAGCGTTAACCCAATAAGTAAAATTAAAACTATTACCCATATATTTTTCTTTTTTGCGTCACCCATTTTTATTCCTTTATTGCTTTGAAAAATTAAACCTGTTTTCTATTATATAATAAATTCTTCCCAAATTAAATTTTTTGGACAGGAAAAGACCAAGTTCCACTACTGCTATTCCCGCTATAACGTCTAAAACAACATGCTGCTTTACCATAAGTGTAGAAGCAAACACTAATATAGCTGCCACAAACATAAATGTCTTATATACTTTTCCAACTTTTTTACACTTCATTGCTCCCCTGAAACAAATCCAGTTTTCCAGACAATGAATTGATGGAAGAAGATTATCCGGCGAATCCATGGAATATATTAACTTTGTAAGTTGTTCAAAAATACCGTTTCCCGTAATTTCAGGTCTTATAATAGTGCTTGGCACGATAATAAATGCTAAGAGGCAACATATTTTTGCAATCTGTTCCCCTGTAAAAACCTGATAACACACCTCTTTGCTTTCACGACCGATTACAACGAATCCTATAATCCATACTACATAGGCAAGTATGTAAACTGTAATCATAAAAGGTACAAAGGGAATCTGTTTATCTAAAAATATGCTAAAATCATGATGTTTTAGATTAGTTGTAAAAATTCTACTTCCAAAATATGTAACAGAATTAAGAAGTAAACTGGTTATAATTGGAAGAAAAGCGTATTTGGGTAATATTTTGTATATTCTTTCCACGTTAAAAACCTCTTTTCTTAAAGTTTCCACTATGGTAAATTAACACAATTTGCATATTACCGCAATACGCTTTTATCTTTGTTAACAAAATGTTTACTTTTTATTTTTTGGGCTTTGATTTCAAGATTTTGCTATATGTTCCGTATGTTTTTGTGGCACCATCTTTGTAAAATGCCCTTACTTTCAGATAATAGTTTTTCTTAGCTGATAATTTTTTTATCTTCTGATTGCATCTGCTTCTCTTTGAAACAGTGTATGTACCAATTAACTTTGTCATTTTCTTATCTGTAGCAATTTTCACCTGATATCCACTGCATCTTGCAGGTGCATACCATTTAAGTTTTATTTTTTTGTTTTTTCCGTATCTTACTGCTGACTTAAGTTTTACCTGATTTGGTTTTGTATAAGCTGTTTTTGCAGAACTGGATGATGATTTATATGTCTTTCCATCCACAGTTACGTATGACTTAATTCTGTATTTGTATTTTGAAGCAGAAGTAAGTTTCTTTAACTTGCAACTAACTGTTTTACCCTTTGTAATTTTCCTTATTTCGTCATATTTTTTCGTTGCTTCATTATATTTTTCAATAATATATCCTGTAACAGCATTTGTTCTGTCCCATGTAAGTTTAACGTAATTATTACCGGTGCTCTTCACCTTAAATTTTTTCACTGTAGGCATGGTGATTTTATAAGTGAGCTTAACTTCATCTTTACAGTTATTTATGCCAGATACATATACTACTGCCGTTCCCGGATTTTTATTGTTCTCGTAACTCAATGTATAGTTTACATTCTGTACAAGGCTTTCATCCTTGTATTTTACCGTAACCTTTGGAAGTTTTCTTGTATTATCATAAACGTATGATTTCTTTGCCAAAGCACACGCAAATATCTGCATAGAATGCTTTTTCTTCAAACTCTCTTCCGTTACGTCTATAGGAGTTATTTTGTCTGTTGCATAATATTTAACGCCCCATTGTAAGTAAGCTCCCATTACAACCGGCGAATTGATTGTGTACGTTCCAAGCTTGTATCCCTGACTTAATGCCTTGTCAATCATTTCTTTTGTTGTATAATCCACTGTTCCCTTAAAGCTTATTCCTTCTGCCTTACATGCTGATGCATAACCTAATGTTTTATCATCCAATATGGTTCTCAAAAACCATACTCGAATTTTATTATCGGAATCTTCTTTTATTCTCTTTAAAAATGTATAATGAAATGATGAAAACGTAACACAATCCTCAAGATTCATGTCCAATACAGGCTGTACAACTTCATTTTTAAAATAATTATAATAATTTGTGTCTCCCGTATCTTTAATTTCTATCTGCCATGTTAATTTGTAACCCTTTTCCTTGCGGTCCTTTATGTAATTTAAAATCTGATCATATGTAATCATTTTAAGGTTATTGTACTGCTCTAAGTTGCTTCCGCTTACATATGGGTAATCCATTAACTGGTTGTATGTTAAATCAGAAATGTTCTTATCCACACCAAAATTGCTTTTCAGATTGTTATCATGAGATATAACCCATGTTGCCTTGCCTGATGCATCCGGTTTACATCTTATTATATCTAACTCTATCATTCTGTAATCAGCAGCTACTGCTTTTTCAAATGCCGGCAATGAATTGTCCGGTGCTGCTCCTGAATAACCTCTATGAGCAATTAACGTATATGGTGCTTCCGGTTCGGTTACCACTTCCGTTGTAGGTTCCTCTGTGGTAACTTCTTTTGTTGTTACCTCTGTAGGATTATTCTGTTTTGTAGTTACTTCTTCCGTACTCTTTGTAGTTTCAGCAACTGATGTAGATCCGGCTTCAATTTCCGCCGCACTTACATTGTAAATACTAATTCCAACTGTGAATACAAACATTAAAACTAATGCTTTTATTATAGATTTTCCCGTCTTTTTCATAGCTTCTCCTTTAATCTGTTTTTTAAGCACGATTTCTATTGTATTGCAGAATATTATATTTTACAACATTGATGCAAAAAAAATTTTTATGGAGCTTTTTAGCTTTTTTTGTTGAAAATAAATTTAAAATACGTTATTCTATAGGTGTTCTATGCAACTGGCGGATAAGTGGGACTACCCACAGGGAGCATAGATAATATTTGTTAGTCGACCGCCTGGGCAACCGTATGGTTTCCCAGACGGTTTATGTTTTTTTTGGAGGAAAATAATATGGAAATGTTATCACTTGAAAATGAATTAAAAAACAATTCATATCCGGGACGTGGAATCATAATCGGAAAAACACCTGACGGAAAGCATGCTGTAACTGCTTATTTTATTATGGGCAGAAGTGAAAACAGCAGAAACCGTGTTTTCGTTGAAGATGGTGAGGGCATCAGAACCGAAGCCTTTGATCCTTCTAAATTAGTTGATCCAAGTCTTATTATTTACGCACCTGTTCGTGTACTTGGCAACAAAACTATTGTTACAAACGGCGACCAGACAGATACTATTTATGAATTAATGGACAAACAGCAGACATTTGAACAAGCTCTGCGTACCCGCGAATTCGAGCCGGATGCTCCTAATTATACACCTAGAATTTCAGGTATTATGCATATTGAAGATGGAACTTATAATTATGCAATGTCTATCTTGAAGAGCAACAACGGAAATCCTGAAGCATGCAACAGATATACATTCGCTTACAATAATCCTGTTAACGGTGAAGGACATTTTATTCATACTTACAAATGTGACGGAAATCCACTTCCTTCATTTGAAGGTGAGCCAAAGTTAGTTCCAATGATGGACGACATGGATGCTTTCACTGATATGCTTTGGAATTCATTAAATGAAGATAACAAAGTTTCATTATTCGTAAGATACATCAATATTGAGGACGGAACTTACGAAACAAAAATCGTAAATAAAAATAAATAGTTTTTAGAGAGGAATTTTTCAATATGAAAGAATTAGAATTAAAATATGGTTGTAACCCTAATCAGAAGCCTTCAAGAATTTTTATGGAAGATGGTGAATTACCAATCAAAGTTTTAAATGGTAAGCCGGGATACATTAACTTCCTTGATGCATTCAACGGATGGCAATTAGTCAGAGAATTAAAGAAAGCTACAGGACTTCCTGCTGCTACTTCTTTTAAGCATGTATCCCCTGCAGGTGCTGCCGTAGGACTTCCTTTAAGCGAAGTTGAAGCAAAAATCTACTGGGTAGATGACCTTGGAGAATTATCACCATTGGCTGCCGCTTATGCAAGAGCAAGAGGTGCTGACAGAATGTCCTCATATGGCGACTTCATTGCTTTATCTGATGTATGTGATGTTTCTACTGCTGCTCTCATTAAAAGAGAATTTTCAGACGGAATCATTGCACCGGGATATGAACCTGAAGCTCTTGAGTTATTAAAGGGCAAAAAACGTGGTTCCTATGCAATTATCGAAATCGACCCTGACTATGAGCCAAAGAAAATTGAAAGAAAAGAAGTTTTCGGTATTACTTTTGAACAGGGACGTAACGAACTTAACATTGATGATGATTTCTTTAACAATGTTGTTACTGAAAACAAGGAACTTACAAAACAGGCTAAAATCGACATGGCTATTTCTATGATCACTCTTAAATATACACAGTCAAATTCAGTTTGTTTCGTTAAAAACGGACAGGCAATCGGTGTTGGTGCCGGACAACAGTCAAGAATTCACTGCGTAAGACTTGCAGGTCAGAAGGCTGACAACTGGTTACTCCGCCAGTGTCCAAAGGTTCTTAATCTTCCATTTAGAACAGACATTAAGAGAGCCGACAGAGACAATGCCATTGACCTTTACATTGGTGAAGAATACATGGACATTCTTGCTGATGGTGAATGGGAAAGAGTATTCACTGAAAAGCCTGAAGTATTTACTAAAGAAGAAAAACAGAAATGGTTATCTAAGGCCGAAGGTATTACTCTTGGAAGCGACGCTTTCTTCCCATTTAGTGATAACATTGAACGTGCATACAAGAGTGGTGTTAAATATGTTGCACAGCCTGGCGGTTCAATCAGAGATCAGGATGTTATTGATGCATGTAACAAACACGACATGGTAATGAGCTTCACAGGTATAAGATTGTTCCATCACTAAAATTAATTTTCAGTTAAGATTTTTATTTGTAACTGTTAATTTTCAGTTGTAAATCTTTTGTTAATTTTTTGTGTATTCTATGGTAGAGTGATTTGTTTTTTGGTAAAATAGTCCTCGCATGGAAAATATGCCATTTCTTATGATGGCATAATAATCTCGGAGGATTTTGTATGAATATTTTATTTTTCTTAACACCAAAAGAAAACGTTGCTCACTTAGATGATGATGACACTCTTCGTCAGGCTCTTGAAAAGATGGAACACCACGGATATTCCGCCATTCCAATGCTTTCAAAGGATGGCAAATATAAAGGAACCATCAAAGAGGGGGACATTTTATGGTACATAAAGGATAATGATTTTCCAAGCCTCAAGGAAATGGAGGATATACCAATTCTTGATATTGGAAGAAAGAGAGATATTGAAGCAGTAAATATTTCTATTTCAATGGATGAACTGGTTAACAAAATAACAAACCAAAACTTTGTTCCCGTTGTTGATGACAACAATGTGTTTATTGGTATCATCACAAGAAAAGATGTAATTCTATATCTTGCTAATAGAGAAATGATAGAAGATACACAGGCAGATTAATAGCTTAATTTATAACCTACCGGGCTTGATAGTCCGGTAGGTTTTTGCTTTCCTGTTGCTTTCCAACTTCCAATCACTTGCGGAAAGTCCATGCAATAAATTTCATTCCAAAATATTCTATGTATATTTTTCTCTTTATTAGAAATACTAATTAAGAAATTTATTTTAGGAGGATTAGTTTATGGAATTATCAGAAAAAGAACTTTCAGTAATTCAGGATTTATTAAACGAAGAAGAATTGTTAGTCAAGAAATTTCAAATGCTTGCAGAACATAGCAAGGATGAAAATGTGAAACAGCAGATGCTTGGAATTGCCGAAAAACATCAGGGGCATTTCAACGCAATCTATTCTTATGTAAAATAATATGGAGGATATTAAAATGAATGAGATTTATACTGAAAAAGAAATTTTAGGCGATGCCTTAAATACTGAAAAAAATGCAACTAACCTTTACAATCTCGGTGCCAATGAGTGCGTCCACGACAACTTACGTGAAACTATGCTTGATTTACTTGCTAAAGAGCATGAAATTCAGGTAGATGTTTTCAACCAGATGCACACAATGGGATATTACCCTACTCCTGCTGCTGAGTCAAAGAAAATGCAGGAAGTTAAATCTAAATTTGAATGTGGATATAAAGCAGTTTAAAATTATTTAATCTATGCTTAATATAATGGGCTGTTATATTAACTAATGAGTTCTTTTTCAGATAGATAAGTGAACTATCTAAATAGAGACATCACACTGTTAATGTAGCAGCCCTTTTCCATATATTTTTTCATATGTAATTTAGTACAAATCATTATACAAAAAAGATACATATTCCGAATATTATTGATACTAAATATATTTTCGGAGGTTTTTCTATGAATAAAGCAATCATCATAAGTTGCATTTTTGCATCAACATTAATTGTTTCGGCATGTGGAAATTCAAATAGTTATCTAGATAAAAAAACTGAAGTCAAAACTACTACACAAATTTCAACTTCAGTTATTACTACCACTTCATCGTATAAATCAACCACAAATTCAAAAACAAATTCAACTACTAAATTAACAGCAACTGAAAGTTCTTTCAGCGATTCAGATATTCAAAATGCACTGGATGTTGCAAACAGTTATTACAAAACTACCACACAAAAAGTCAAAAAGCTTTACTTTGACAAAATTGATGGTAAAAAAATCATCTTTAAAGGTAGAGATACTAAAAGTAACGCATACCGTAGAATAATTCTAAAACAGAAAAATAACAACTGGGTAGTTGTAGGTGAAGGTTATTAATCTGCCAGCATTAAGCTTAATTTATATTGGAAAGCATCAAGACTATTATTTTTTATTTCCAATGCTTCCTTTATATCATAATCAATAAGCTTATCATCCTTGATTGCAACTATGCGGTCAGACCTTCCGCTAGTTAATATTTCTATGGCATATGCCCCCATGAGGGAGCCGTACATTCTGTCTTTAGCGCTAGGTCTGCCGCCTCGCTGTATATACCCTAACACAGACACACGAGATTCAATTCCTGTATTTTCGCGTATTTTTTCTGCCAACTGGGGTGCATCAGTTACACCTTCTGCAACTACAACAAGGTAACTGTTTCTTCCATTTTCATAATGTTGTCTTATGGAATCAATTACTTTCTGATAATTGCCATCCCATTTTTCCGGAAGGATTATAGCATCTGCCGATGTAGCCATTCCTGCCCACAAGGCAATATATCCACACCTTCTGCCCATGACTTCCACAACACTGCATCTTCCATGTGAAACTGAAGAGTCACGTATTTTATCAATTGCCTCCACAGCTGTATTGGCTGCAGTGTCAAATCCTAAAGTATACTCTGAACAGGCTATATCCCTGTCAATTGTTCCCGGTATACATATTACATTGACACCTTCTTCCCTAAAGTCAATTGCTCCACGTAAGGTACCGTCGCCACCAATTGCTATTACTGCGTCTATATTGTTGTCCATTAAGTTTTTTGCAGCCAGTTCACGACACTCTTTCTTTAAAAACTTTTCACTTCTGCTTGTATATAAGATTGTGCCCCCTCTGTCACTAATACTTCGAACAGATTCCATGTCAAGAGGTACAGTTTCCCAATTAATTAACCCGTCGTATCCTCTCAAAATTCCTACAACTTCTATATTAGAATGAAACGCACTAACTACCACAGCCCTAATAGCCGAATTCATTCCCGGTGCATCCCCACCACTTGTTAAAACTGCAACTTTTTTAATTCTGTCCATTATTCTCTCCATGTTTCTTTGTTATAATATTAACTTATTATACGTCAAATCAATTTATTTAACCACCTTTGTCTTAGACCATTTCCCGGTTCTCATTGTACCTTTATTTTTTTGATAGACTCTTGCTCTGACGTATAGTTTTTTGCACTTTTTAATTTTAGCACTTGATATTACAAAACTTACTTTATTTACTTTTTTTGTGATAATCTTCTTTGTGAATTTTTTATTTCTACTGATTTGAATCTGATAGCCTGTTACCGACGATATCTTTTTCAGTTTAATTTTTACCTTTCTGCCTTTCTTAGATACCTTCTTTATAACAACTGTTTTAAGTTTATTTTTAGAAACTGTTGTACCCTTTGAGTCATCTGTTTTGTTGGCAGAGATAGTGGCAGTAGGCTTAATGTCCAACCTTAGCGGATCAAAAATTCCTGCAGCCGGATAAGCCGGAATTGTATATCCGGTTCCACCACTGAATATTTTAGTATCCTTAAAGATATTTCCCCTGTTTTCTACATTTCTAACAGCATCGGTCTGGGAGTCATATATATTATTATTTGTAAAAATAACATTTTTTACTTCTCCCTGCAAGTCTATAGCCGCAAGTTTTGATTTCCATGCATCTTCCTTACAGCCTGTCCTGATTAATGTATTATTATCAAAATAAATACCTTTCGTATTTTTAAATTTATATCCACTAAAAACTGTATTCAAATGTATGCCTGCAGACATTGCAGTATCGCAAATATAATTATTATAAATTCTATGACCATCACCACCATACACGGCAATGGCTCCTGCTCTCCATCCTAATTCAATGGTGTTGTAGGCAAAAATATTTCCTACCTCATCTTTGCTATAATAATCATTGTTCCACATTGCAAGTCCGTCATCTCCGTTATTTCTTACGGAACAGTTATATACTGCTGCATTGCTTGTTCCCTGACAGAAATTAACACCATCTGCAAAATTATTTCTTATTCGACAATTAACAATTTTTGTTCCATCACTGTAACCGGTGTTCTGATCGTAGTCTCCAAACCAAAATCCGCACTCAAAATGATCTTCCCATATATCATGAAATACACAGTTTTCAAAAACATCTCTGAAGCATTTATATACTGCATTTTCCTTATAACGGGATCTTAGATTTGAATCTATGTACATGTTACAAAATTCTACATTCTTACAGTCATTACCACTAATTCCTCCACCATATTGCTGGTCACTTGTAAATTTTAGATTTGTGTGCCACATTCCTGCACCGGTAATTTTAATGTTTTCTGCCTTTACGGTAAGAGTCTTACTTAAATGATAGGTTCCCTCAGGAATATAGACATCTTTGTGTAAATTGTTAGCTACGTATATGCAATCTCTAAATGCTGCATAATCATCTTTTCCGTCATTTGGAATTGCTCCATAATCCAGCACGCTTTCAGCATTTTCCGGTTTCTCAATTTTGTCAGGCACCTTTTCTACTTCAATAAAATCAATCCCATATTGCAGATTTTTACTGTCGTTATTTACAATACGGATGATGTCACCACTTTTCAGACTTTTGTTTAATTTAAAATGAACCTCATCAAAAGCAAACAATGGTGCTCCCCCATCGTTTACATCACTAGGGTTTCCACCTGCAAAATACTGCCACATATGATAAGAAGTTAAATTAACCGTCTGATCATATGTTCCATTAACATACACGTCCAGAGAACCACTCTGCCCCATTCCATCGCTTGTATCAGGCATTGTGTAACGCATTGTTACTCCGCTTCCATCTGTTGTCACTTTCCACTGGGCATAATCACCCTTTGCACGTAGTTTTACATAAGACTGGTTCGATGCCTGTGTTGCAACTTTCATTTTTCCATAATCTGATGATTCTAAAAATACGGCTGTTCCGGACAACTCTGCCTTCTCTGAATCATATCTTGTGTACGGCATAATTGCACCTATTGTTCCTGTGCTACTTGCTACGGGAACCTTATAAGTATCTGCAATATTAGTGGCTGCCTTTGTATTAAATTCTATTCCCATTGACGCCATAACCATTGATAATGTAACGCCAATTGTGATTACCTGTTTTACCGTCCTTTTCAATTTTATTATCCTTTCCGTATAACCTAATTTTCGTTATATATTGAAAACAACCTATAGCGATATTATACCGCTACAGGTTGTTTTATTTCAACGTCTACATGTTACTTTTTAATTTTAACTTTCTTAACTTTAGACCATTTTGCACTATAATATTTAGTCTTTCCAATCTGAATATAAGCTTTAGCTCTTACATAAAGAGTCTTTTTATTTTTCAATTTCTTATGAGTAATAGTTGCTTTTACTTTCTTAATGTTCTTTGTAACTAAAACTTTCTTAAACTTCTTTGTTGTAGAGAACTGTACTCTGTATCCAACTGCACTCTTAACCTTCTTAAGAGAAATTTTAACCTTCTTAGCTGATTTCTTCTTAGTAGCAGATTTAACTGTTGTGTTTCCTGCTGTTATGGCTTTAGTAGTTGTAGGCTGTGTTGTTGGCTTGGCTGTTGGTGTTCCTCCATATAAAACAGCATCTTTAATTGTTACATCAAAGGCAGCCTTCTTTGTTGATTCACCATGCATATGGAATCCTGAATTGTACTTAGCCATATCAACGCCTGACTTTTCAAGGTCAATTGTAACTGTTGTGTTATTACCAACCATCTGAATTGGTGTACCATCTTTAGTTACAAAATGCTTTTCCTGTTCAGGATTGAACCAGATAACATCTGTCTTATCCTCTGTGCTTGTTCCTGCATTTGCTACAAACTGTAATCTCATTCCTGAAATATCGCCTGTATATGTGAACTGAAGGTATTTGAAATCCTTTGTTGCTAAATCCTTAAATGTAGCATAGCCTAACCACTTGTATGTAACTTCATCTTTTGCATCAGCAGGTGTAATGTCAATATGGTATGTACCATTCATTGCACTCTGACCTTTGTCATCGCCGTCAAGTTTGATACCTGTTGCAGGGTCTACAGGCTGTGTCTTTGTAGTAGGCTCAACTACAGGTGTTGTTGTAGAAGCATCAGGTTCATCAGTATGAACTTTTGCTACCTGAAGTGGTGTATTTGTAAACTGTGCGTCTGTAATTTCGAAAGCACCCTTACCGGCTGTATCATGGAAATGTATTGTTTTAATTCCTGCTGTGTTTTTAATTCCTGATTTTGCAAGGTCAATTACAGCTGTCTGTTCTTCATCTGAAGGTGCTGCCAGTTCTTTATCTTCTACTGTCTTAAGCGTTCCCTGTTCATTTTCTTTTGCCCAGAATGTTCCAAGATTTGTATCTTCACCAACAATCTCTAATCTGAGTTCATCAAATGCTGTTGCTGCACCCTTGTATGAAATCTGTAAATACTGATATTCATTTGTTACATCTGTAAAGTCCATACCTGTAAGGTATTTATAGCCTTCACCTTCACCCGGATCATATTTCTGAACCATAGGTGCTGCTTCAACTGATTTTACTTCAACATCACTGTTTGTAAATTTGGCATCTTTTATTTCGAATTTGCCTTTACCTTTTGTACCGTGGAAATGCATTACTGTTATTCCATCTGTATTCTTAATTCCTGATTTTGCAAGATCAATTATTGCTGTCTGCTCATCAGCTGATGGTGCTGCCAGTTCCTTGTCTTCTACTGTCTTAAGAGTTCCTTCTGCATTTTCTCTTGCCCAGAATACTCCAAGTTTTGCATCTCCATTCTGGAATTCTAATCTAAGTTCATCAAATGCTGTTGCATCTCCTGTGTATTTAATCTGTAAATACTGATAATCTTTAGTTACACCTGTTAAATCTATTCCTGCAATGTAACCGTATCCTTCTCCTTCTCCCGGATCATATTCACGTACTAAAGCAGGTACATCAACCTCTTTGTAAAGATTTGATGCTGCCTCTATTGGCTGTTCCTCTTCAGCACTTACCATTGGTGCAACGCCCGATGTTCCGGCCAGGGTCAAAGCTGCAACGCAAACGTAAGTTACCATTTTCTTTAAGAATTGTTTTTTTCTCATGATTGCCTATTCCTTTCTTTTTTATTTTAATTTTTTCACAAAAATTGATTTCAATTATAAATTTATAATTCTAATTAGTTTTCTTTAAACTTCTTAGTTCTTGTAATACCAAATGCTCCTGCTGCCACTAAAATTCCACCACATGCAACTGCAATTGGCCATGTTGCTGAACCTGTTGTAGGTGCACTTGTTGAACCGCTTGTTGATGTTGCTGTATTCTTTGCATTATCTGTAGCTACTTCATTAGATGATCCACTCTTATCATCTGTTGATGATGCATCTGTTTTACTTGCACTCTTTCCTGAATCCTTTACTCCCGGTGCACTTGTCATAAGTCTTGCATCAAGAATCTTAAATGTTCCTTTTCCCGGTGTGTCATGAATATGGAATGCTCTGATACCTGTGCTTATATCATTTCCCTTAAGTGACTTAGCTAAATCAATGATTGCTGTCTGCTTCTTACTTGATGGTGCAGGAACTTCTTTTCCGTCAACTGTAAGAATTGTTCCTTCATCATTTTTTCTAAACCAGCAAGGTGGTAATTTAATTTCTTCTGATGGATCTGAATTAACAACAAACTCTAATCTTAATTCATCAAAAGCTGTTGGGTCACCTGTGTATGTAATTTTTAAATATTTATATTCAGGTCCTACTTCAAAACAGTAAGCATATCCTAAATACTTATATTCACCTTTTGTTCCCGGATCAAAAGTCTTAATAAAAGGACTTCCGGTATCATTCAATACAACGTCATCTGCTGCGAAAACAGAAGTGCTCATTCCCAATACAACAACTATTGCACTAATAATTGTTATTAAGTTTCGTAATGTTTTTTTCATTTTATTTTACCTCCATATATTACTTTACTTTTATTAAGTTTAACGTTAAACTAATCTTATCATTTGCGCCATCCTTTGTCAATTAAATTAGGTGGTTAGAAATGACTAAAAAAAGTGCTTTTTTTTATTTAAAATATACAAAAAAACCTTTCAAGGCATATTTTTTTTAGTATTTTATGCCAATTTATATTGATAAATCGTAAGGTAATTTTTATAATTTAGAGTTATAAAGCTAGGTTTAACATCAAACCGGAAAGGCTAAGTAAAAGTTATGAACAGGAAAAAGATACGAACAATTATAACTGTCGGCTCTGTGTTACTTTTTGTGGGGTGTGTATCCTTTCTCATTTACTATCTGGTTTTACAGCCATACCACTCCAGAAAGGTTACTCAAAAATATAGGGAAATATATTACGACTCCGACAGTAATAACAATATTGAAAAAATAACAGGTAGAAATAAATTTAATAATAAGTTGGAAGTCAAATTGGACAAAAGTAAAAAAGGCGAAAAAAACTCCAACAACGTACTGGTTAAATTTGAAAAACTGCTATACTACAATTCCGACATCAAAGGCTGGCTTAATATTCCCGGCACTAACATTGATTACCCTGTAATGCAGGCATACAATGGTTCAGATTTCTATTTGAGAAAAGATTTTGAAGGTAACAGAGATAAAAACGGCTGCCTTTATATAGACAAAAACTGCAACGTGAAAAAGCCGTCTAAAAACATTGTAATCCACGGTCATAATATGGATTCTACGGGAATGATGTTTCACCAGTTACTTAAATATAAAGATATTAATTTTTATAAGGAACATCCTATAATAACTTTTGATTCTCTTTATGAAGAAGCGAAATGGAAAGTTATAGCCTATATAAGAGTTTCCGGTGACATGAAAAATAATCCGGGATTTAACTATCTGCAGGGAAATTTTAAAAGTAAAAAAGAATTTATTAATTTTATTTATCAGGCTGAATCCCGTTCACTTTATTATTGTCCTGTTTCAGTTAATGAAAAAGATCAGCTGCTAATGCTTTCAACATGCTCTTATGAAGTTAATAATTACAGAACTGTAGTAGTTGCCAGAAAACTTCGAAAAGGAGAATCCTCAAAAGTTGATACGACTAAAGCATACATGAGAAACAATCAGGTACTTTACCCTGACAGTTATTACCATAAATACGGCGGTAAAGCTCCCCAGATTATTTCCTTTGCTGAATCCATGGGATTTGAAACGCCACAATGGTATGATGGGAAATACAAATATGATTCAATTATTAACAGAACATTTACGGTGGGTAAGGCAATATACAAGATCCTCTCAAAAGAGGAAGTAGAATTTGTAGGTTATAGCGATGCCAAAATTAAAGACCTTACAATTCCTTCAACCATTATAATTAACGAAAGAAAATATGATGTAACATCCATTGATAAATATGCTTTCGGAAATGCCGTTTACTTAAAGACGATAAAAATTGGCAATAAAATAAAAACAATACCGAAGAAACTTTTTGCAAACTGTCCAAAATTAACATCAGTTATAATTGGAGAATCTGTAACGAAAATAGAGTCAAAAGCCTTTTATAAACTGGACTCACTAAAAAAAATCAAACTAAAATGCACTGACTTAAAAACAATGGAAGATGATGTCTTCAAAGGAATATACCTTAAAGCCAAATTTAAGTTACCAAAGAACAAGGCAAAACAATACACCAAACTAATCAAAACATCCGGTGCACCAAACAAAGCAAAATACATAACATACACCGACAAATAAACTTTATTTTATGCTAATCCAAACATATAATAATAAAATTCTACAGTTCAACATTAATATATAATTAAAAAATATTGAACTACCGGGTGACAATTTTAAACCCCAAATAAACAAAAAGAAATTGAGCTAAAAACCATTGGCAGTATTTCGTAATCTTTGCGAGCATAGCTACAATTGTGAAGCGTTGTCTGAAGCCACGAAGTGGCTGAGTTCGCGAGAGCAATTGTTAATATGCGGCGCAGCAAAGATAGAAATACAACAGGTTTTTAGCCCAATTCCTTTTTGTGTATTTGTGTCTTAAATTGCCTTACACAATTCAATTTTTTACTTAATCATTAGAGTAGATTTCGAATTCTGCTACCTGACCACCCTTGGCTCCTGTATTCTTTGTAATAGTTACTCTGACATATTGAGCCTTAACTGCATCAAAAGGTAATGTAATTTCATTTCCTGTCTTTGGATCAAAATCATATGTAGCTGATGGAACTACATCTTTATATGTTTTTCCATCTTCGCTTACGCTAATTGATAAAGTCTGTTTCCTTGGTCCCCATATAGTTGCAGGGTTAAGACCAATTCTTACGGTATGAACATTGTAAGCTTTCTTTAAATCAATAGTAAGCTCATCTTTTCCTGTTCCACCGCCTTCCCAATAAGACGTTGTATTTCTGTCACCGTCATTTGCATAAACCGGCGTATATACATCAGTATATCCGTTGGCACTTGCCTTTCCATCCAATGCTACGTTTTTTCCCTCAACCTTAGCCGACTTGTATTCAGGAACAGTGAACTGCTCATTTTCCATTGCTTCATCCTGATTTGGAGCTGTTACTACCTTCAGATTTTTCTTATTCATCTCTGCAGAAGAGTTTCCAATTAGAACTATTGCTCCCATTGCTAAAAATAGAACTAAAAGTACTGCTACTACTATTATGCTTTTCTTCTTCATATGAACCCTCCTACTTTTCTATTTTTACATTTGATGTTGTTAACTTATCAATTGTAACGCCCTTTGTATCACTTGTTATGGCATCACCCTTAATTGTTAATCCCTTAATTGTTACGTCTTTTACATTATGCTCTGCATCGTATCCGTTAACACTGACCTGAAGGCCGTTGATTCCGTCAATAACTTTGAATCCGTCAATCTTTACATTTGAAATTGTACCTCTTTCATCAGTTGTAGACCAGTTTGCATTCTTAAGAACTTTGAGTTCAATCAACTGTGGTGCTCCATCTCCTCTGCCAAGCTGTGCATCTTCTACTACAATATTTTTATATGAAATATCTGATATTGCTGCGTCATCTGCGTTATGGATAGACAATACCGGCTTATGGAAGTTGTGAAGAACTGTTATGTTTTCAAATGAAATACTGCTTATAGTAGAGTCTTCCTGTGCCCCCTTGTTAGTTTCATAGCCAATTTCCATTGACTGTGCAAGGTCTGTCCAAACCTGTACGTTTGAGAACTTTATATTTCTTGAATTTGTATCATAATTCTTTACAACAAGGGCATCATCCCATGCTCTTACGAAGGAATTCTTTACTTCTACACTCTTACATGACTGTAATGAAATTCCATCTCCGTTAGGTCTTGATGTAATCATTTTCAATCCGTCAATTTTTCCACCAATTGTATCATATGCCTGAAGGCACCATGCATTTGAATTTAATGAAATAATACCGTCTACTTCGAAATCCTGACAGTTATCAAATTTAAGAGGAATGCTTGCCGAACGTCCCTTCCATCCTTCAAGGTTTGAATTATCAATAATTCCACGTCCGCACACTTTTACATTTTTAGCAAAGTTTGCATTTACGATACCATGTACAACTGCACCACCTGAAATGTAAAGGGTCTGGTTATCTGATAACACTATGTTTTCAATGTTCCATTCTCCCGGTCCAATATAGAAAACATCCTCATCATCTTTATTTGGAATATCTTTTGGATCTTCAATTTCATTTGCAAAAATATGTACTGCTCTTGATGTACTGTTATTAAATTCAACTGTGTATGCATCAGGTTTATTAACCCTGAATGTAACTGTATGTTTCTTTGTGTTAATTTCAGGTTTAATGTCATATTTTAATGGTCTTACCGTTACTGCCTTAATATCAGTATTTGGAACCTTTACCGTAATTTCCACTGTTCCGTCAAAATCGAAGTAAGTTATTGGAGTCCTTGACTGATCCGGCATGTATGAACCAACCCATGTATGAGTATTATTTACGTTAGTTTCATATACATAACTTTCTTTTCCATTAACCAAAACCTTTGTATCCACACTGTGCTTTAATGTCATGTCTCTTTCTGCTTCAGAAACTACTGATAAATCTTCCGGCTTTGCATCCTGAATAGATTTAGGTCCATCATACAGAACTACTTTACTGTTCTTAATGCTGCTGTTTTCAGAAATTCTTCCGATAGCTCCCGGTAAATTAACTGCTCCCCAGATAATTCCCACTATGAGAAGATACACAACTACACATCCGATAATAAATATCGCTTTTTTGTTTGACTTCTTTTCACTGTTCATAAAATTTCCTCCCAATTGTTTACTGTATCTAATGTTCTTGAATTATAATCGCCACCCAGTTGTTCATGCATCGGTCCTACTGCAAGGGATTTCATTCCTCCTGCTTTGGCTGCTTCAATACCCGCCTTTGCATCCTCAACAACCAGACATTCTTCCGGCTTTAATCCAAGTTTTTCTGCCGCCACTAAAAATACTTCCGGATCAGGTTTTGACTTTGTCACGTCAAGTCCACAGCTTATTTTATCAATAAGTGGAAGTAACCCTGTTTTTTCCAGAATAAGTGGTGCGTTTTTGCTTGCCGAACCTACCGCTGAAAGAATCCCCTTTTCTCTCAACATAAGGAGTGTTTTTTTCGCTCCCGGCAAAACTGCACTGTCATCCAGTGACTGAAGCATGTCAACATAGTAGTTATTCTTTCTCTCTGCCAGTTCCTGTTTCTCTTCTGCACTGTACTTTCTGTCACCTTTTTCCAGCACAACCTCCAGGCTTGCCATACGACTGACTCCACGTTGTCTTGCATTATCTTCCCTGCCAAAACCCGTAATTCCAAGTTCTTCTGCCAGACGCTTCCAGGCTCTGTAGTGAAGTTCATCTGTAGACACCAGAACCCCATCTAAATCAAAAATTACACCCTTCATTTTTTCCTCCTTTTTTATATTTTCAAAAACGCTAAATAGTGATAAAATATACTAAAGTTTTACGTTTAACTATTTACGATAAAAATTATCCCATTGAAAGGACGGTTTTAATTTATGGTTACTATTAAGGATATTGCCCAGGCTGTAGGTGTAAGTGCAACTACAGTTTCCAATGTTATTAACGGGAAATCTGGTCGCGTATCTGCTGATACAATTGAAAAAATCAATCAGGCAATTGACGAATTAGGTTATGTTCCTAATATGTCAGCACGATCTCTTGTTTCCAGTTCATCCAAGGTTATCGGTTTTATTAACCACGTTGTTACCGATAAAGATTCCAATTTTATGGAAGATCCTTTCCTAGCCAAATTTACCGGCATTATTGAACATGTTCTTAGAGAACATGGCTATTACTTTATGATCCGTACGGTAGAAACTGCCGATGATCTTAAAAGTTTTTTAAGAACCTGGAATATTGACGGTCTTTTCCTTGCCGGTATTTTTAATGATTCCTTTTTCAAAGAAATTAAAAAGCTCCGTGTTCCTATGGTTCTCGTTGACAGTTATGTCAACTCCAACAAAATCTGTAATGTTGGTCTGGATGATTTCGGTGGCAGCAGACTTTCAACTGAACACTTAATTAACAATGGTCATAGAAAAATTGCTTTTGCATCACCTAGAATCCAGGATGGTGGTGTTTTGATGGAACGTCTTTTAGGATACAAGGCTGCTCTTACTGCCGCTTCCATTCCTTTTGATGAAAACCTTGTTTTCGAATGTGGAATGAATTTAAAAGGCACTGAACATGTAGCCGAATATATTGCATCTCATCCTGAAGTTACCGGTCTTGTAACTACAGCCGATTATCTTGCAGGAAATATTATTGCAAATCTACATAAACTACATGTCAACATTCCTGAAGATATTTCAGTAATAGGCTTTGATGATTTAGATATATGTAATCTTTTATCTCCGCCTCTTACAACAGTTCATCAGGATATGGATCTTAAGGGCAGGACAGCTGTTAACTTTATGTTATCAATACTTGAAAACCCTTCAGAAATTCCTGAATCCATCAAACTTCCAACTATTATTTTTGAAAGAGATTCAGTAAAGAAAATCAATTAATATCTACTTCAGGGCACCGTAGTTTTCGGTGCCTTATTTAATTTCCTTTATCTCACTTTTTTCCTCTGTTATATCTATTTGGTATATTTTATTTCTGTATTTTATTTTGTAACTTAATTTTTTCCAGCCCTTTGGCAATTTAGGATTTATAGATATTTCATCTCCATTAAACTGTAATCCTCCAAAGCCTTTAATCGCTACCATGTACGCGCCACCGGCTGCTGCTGGATGAGTTCCTCCAATATACACTAATCCTGCCCACTCTTTACCTCCCGGTGCAATATCTGCAGATGCAGATTTCATAAAGAAAGGATACGCTTTGTCCGGTATTCCACACTTACAATATAGAAGCGAATACATGCATGCGCTAAGGGATGAGCCGTGCTCAGTTCTTGGTTCATAGTAATTAAGATTCTTCTTTTGTATTTCAGAGTCAATCTCATTACTAAACAGACTAATCCATGTTACAACATCTGCCTGTTTTATTATCTGGGTCTGACTTGCCACTCCGTAAGCTCCGCCCCAATATTCTTTAGGATCAAGAAGTCTGCTCTTAACCACATCTATTGTTGTATCCTCTAATTTTAAATATCCGTCAAACTGAGGTATAATTCCATTTCTGTCAGGCTTAGGAATAAATATATTTTCTGCAGCATCTTCAAACTGCTCTATCAACTTATTTACATCATATAGACTGTTTATTTTATTTCTTTCGCCTTCACTAAGATCATTTATATTTTTGAGTATTTCCAATGCCTTTTCAAAAGTGTACTTTGCCATTCTGTTAGTATAACCGTTATTATTTACTCTTTCATGGTATTCATCCGGTCCTATAACATCATGTATCTCATAGGCTGTTGCCCCGGCTCTTCTAAGCAATAAACTGTAGTAGAACAAAGCACATTCAATAATTGTTACTGCCCCACCTTCTGACAAAATGCTTTTATCACCGGTAATATCCACGTATCTCCGGATTCCATAAACTACAGCTGATGAAATATGCACCTGCTTGTCTTTAAAAAATGTACGCATAGGTCTTTTTGTGAAAACATCCACCACATTATAGTCTGAGCAGGCATCAAAGCCACCTTCCTGACTTTCCCATGGATAAAATGCACCTTTATAACCATAACTTTCTGCCTTCTCTTTTGCACCTTCCAGAGAATCGATTCTGTATTTCACAAGACTTCTTGCAACGGCAGGATTTGTCATGGAATAGAAATCCAGCATAAACATTTCCGTATCCCAGAATACCGCCCCTTTATAAGTCTGACCTGACAAGCCTCTTGCTGCAATTGATAAACTGTCCGTATGTCTCGGAGCAATGCTGTGTAAATGATAAAGCGAATAATTCAATGCTTCCATGGCACAGTCATCACCTTCAATTACTACCTCAGAATCCTTCCATAAGGCTTCCCAGGTTTCCTTATGTACTTCTTTGGCATCCTCATATCCGCAAAGCAGTGACTTATCAATGTCATTCACCGACTCGTAAAGACAATCGCCACAATCCTTTGATGTGTATACACTAAAATACCTGTCAATTTCGTAGGATGCATTTATATCAGTTACAAAATTAATGCTCTTTAATACTTTCTTATCCTTTGTGCCAATTTTCTTTTCACAAGGAAAATTAGTTTTGTCTCCTGCTGAAACCGCTACTTTGTAGTGTTTTTCGTGGGTTGTCGCCACAACTCCCAATACATCATCTTCAACAAATTCTACTGAATCATAATGTGGTCCGTTAATATCCCACACATCAGCGTCAATTCCATACACAACCTGAACATCTGCATGAAAATCTGCAAAAACTTTGTACTTCATTACGCCAAGATGTACATTCTTCATGCTTACAAATCTTTCACTTTCAACAGTTATACTTCCTCTGTCTGTTTTCCATGTAGTACTTCTGCTAAAAATCCCATGTCTGTAATCCAATTCAATTCTGTGGTTCTTTGGAGGGATTTCCGGCAGTCTAAGAATCTTTCCATCAACAACTATGCATGTAAAAAATCCGTTAGGGGCATTTAAAGGTTCTCTCCAGCCATCTCCAACCCTGTCGTATATTCCTGCAAGATTTATTGCCGGAAGATGTTCCTTTTCGTATTCGGCAAGAGTCCCTCTGACACCCATGTAACCGTTTCCTATTAGAAATTTGTTTCCCAAATAAGCTATTCTGTTTTCATCATAATTTGTTTCTTTTAATTTCCAATCAATCATGTGAACTTATATGTATATCCCTCATCATTAATTAACTCAACCTTGTCAAAAACTTTGATTTCAATCAGTTTATTTCCAAGGGTTTTTATAGTTACTTCTTCTTTGTTTACTTTTACTTCCAGTATCTCATCATTATATGTTAACTTAAATGAATATCCATCCCAGTTTTTTGGAATTGTAGGTGATAATGATAAAATTTCTCCATCACTTCTAAGACCTCCAAAACCATAAACTATGTTCATCCATGCTGCTGCAATAGATGTAGTGTGAATACCTTCATTTGTATTTCTGTTATAGTTGTCCAAATCCATTCTTGTAGCAAATCCAAAGAAATCATAAGCTTCTTCTTCCTTTCCAAGCTGGTTAGCCAGAATGGAATGAACTGAAGGGGACAACGAACTTTCATGAATACACCGCGGTTCGTAAAACTCGTAATTCGCTTTTAACTGTTCCTTTGTAAAATCTGAATTAAACAGCAACATAAACATCAATACATCCGGCTGTTTAATCATGTCATTTCTGTAAATTCTGTCATATGACCAATGATTATAAAGTGGAAAATCACTTATAGGAATAGAATCAATGTCCACATGTGGAAGTTTGAAAAATCCGTCATGCTGTTCAAAGATTAAAGTGTCATCACTGTATGGGATAATCATGTTTTTGATTATCTGTTTCCACTTATTCATTTCTGATTCTTTAAAATTTATCTTCTTTACAACTTTTTCATATTCCTTCGGATATTTTTCTTTCATTTCCTTTACTTTTTCTATTGTATATTTCAAAGTAAATCTTCCCATGTAATTGGTGTAACAATTGTTGTGTACCATCATCTGGAATTCGTCAGGTCCCATTACACAGTAATACCCATATTTTCCATCCTTATCAAAATCCCCACGTGTTGCCAGCATTCTTGATATTTCAATAAGCATTTCCAAACCATAGTTCTTAATAAATGCCTTGTCATTGTACATTTTTTCGTAGAACCATATTCCGTATGCTACCGCCGTAGATGCCTGCAGCTGAAGACTTGCGTGCTGCCAAAGATTACAACATTCCTTACCGCTGATAGTTGCAATTGGATAAAATGCTCCTTCACAATCTAAGACTTCCGCTCTTTTTCTTGCTTCATCAAGAGTCTTATATCTGAAATATAAAAGGTTCTTCGCCCCTTCTCTGTCATTAAATAAATAGAATGGAAGACAATAGGTTTCCGTATCCCAGAAAGCATTTCCGTTATATGCCTCTCCTGTCAGACCTTTAGCTCCGATATTTGTTCCCTTAACTGCACCATTGTAAGTCTGATACATCTGGAAGATACAGAAACGTATTCCCTGCTGATTTTCAACATCGTTGTCTATAGTTATGTCTGAACGCTTCCATACATTCTCCCACCATTTACGGGACTCTTCCTTTAATTCTTCATCCAGAACAATAACATCATCTCTGCCATCTTTTATTTTTGCTTTTTTATCTTCGTATTCTTCTTTTTGGCTTTCATCTTTTAATGTAAGATTTCTAATTATTTTCGTAATTTTCTGTTCTTTATTCTTTTCCAGATTAATGCAAAGTTTAACCGCAACCAGTTTATCTTCTATGATTTCTTCCATGCTTTCATAGTCTGCCTGAATTTTGCAGTTGCTGCTTACCTTTAATCCCGTGTTAATTGTAGTTCCCTCTATTCCCAGGGTAATGTTTTTATCCGCCTGAATAAATTTTTCACCACAATTCCACATATTTTCTCCTGAATTTCTATGTATGTTTGAGAAATCCAAACCTGTTGTAACATAAATCTTTCCATTAAAGTTTAAAGCCTTTATTGAAGCCTGCCAAGTTGAACGTTCAACTTCAGTCATAGAAAGACACCTTTCAAATTTTATGGCAATTCTTTTTCCTTTTGCCGTTTTCCACACGAATTCCCTTGTTAAAATTCCCGTCTTCATATCCAGTTCTCTGTAGAACTTTTCAAAATCTGATTTATACAAATCAAGCTGTTCATTATCAATTTCTATTCTTGTATACAACCAGTCTACCGAATTAACCATATATTCAGTAAAGTCTGCTACACCTTTATAGTGATTGTAATCCGGTTCACTTCTTTCATATATTCCATTGAAATAACTTCCTATAAGTTTATTTCCGGAGTAACCTTCTTCGAAATATCCTCTGACTCCCATATATTCATTGGCTAATGAAAATATTGATTCAGAAACCATTCCATAATCAGGATTAAATCCCTCTTCTATTATTTTCCATTTATCTTCTTTAAAATATTTATCTGCTTTTTTTGCCATATTACTCTCCATTTTTTGTTTTTCGGCCGGCAAAAAGGAGGTGATACCGACCGCAAAAACTCTAACCTTTTACTGCTCCGCCTGCAGCTCCGTCTGTAATCTTCTTTTGGAAGAATATAAACAATATTGTAGGTGGTATGATTGAGAAGAAAATTGCTCTTATCATATCTATTTGTGTTGTATGGGCAGCTGAATATGAGAACAGCTTAACCATAACAGTTTCTTTTCCTGATCCGTTTAATACCAGATATGGTAACAGGAAGTCTGACCATGCTGCCGTAACTGAATAAATTATAATTACCATAATTATAGGTTTTGACAGCGGTAGTACTATCTTATAAAAAATCTGTAATACATTACACCCGTCTATCTTTGCAGCCTCTATTAATTCCTTAGGCAATCCCTCGAAAAATTCCTTAAAGAGAACAACCCAGAAGGCGTTACATCCGTAGGATAACCAAAGAGGAATAAATGAATTATTAAGCCCTATTCTGTTGATATTTACATATAAAGCTACAATACTTGTCGTTGCAGGAATTAACAAACTCCACATTACAAGTCCATTAATAATCTTTGATCCCTTAGGTTTCAGAATTGCCAGTCCATATGCCAGTAATCCGTTAAAAACTACTGCACATAATACACAGCCTATAACCATAATAAATGAATTTTTGTAGTATACTACGAAATTCAGTTTATCCCAGGTCTGCTTAAATCCTGCAAAATCAAAATGTTTTGGAAGCAATGTTGCCTCTGTTGTAAATTCCTTTATATCTTTAAATCCGGAAACCATTACCCAAAACGCCGGATATATTGCGATAATTGCAAATATAATACATACAAGCATTATCAGAAGGCAGATAAGTTTTACTCTTTTTGATTTGACATCGAAGCCTCTTATTGCTCCGTCTGTCTTATCCGCATATTTCTTAAAAAACATCATCCCACCTCCTATTCATCATTTTTCTTTCGTGTAAGTGCCATATAAAGACCACTTAACAAAATCAATACTATACAAATAACAACTGAAAGTGCCGCTGCATTTGGATAATCATATTTATTGAATGCATATTTATATACCAACAACATAATTGACAAGCTGGCATTATTCGGGCCGCCATTAGTCAATACTAAAGGTTCATACAATATCTGGAATACTGCTATAACCTGTAAAATAAGCATTGTCTTTCCTAAACTCAAAATACAAGGTATTGTTACGTGGAAAATTCTCTGCCCAATTCCTGCTCCGTCAATTGCGGCAGCTTCATAATATTCGGGATTGATTCCACTAATTCCTGCCATGTAAATTAATGAAGTCGAGCCTGCTCCCTTCCATGTCAGGGCTATTACAATTAACGGTATAACAAGGGCCGCATTGTTAAGCCATGCACTAGGTGCAATTCCACATTTTCCAAGTAATATATTTAGAACACCAGTGTCGCCGGGTTTAAAGAAGTAAACCCACAGCAATGCTACAGCCATTCCCGGCATAATATTTGGTAAATATACTGCGAATCTAAAAAAACTCTTTAATCTGACTGTTTCACTGATGAATATTGCCAAAATAATCGGTACGACGAATCCTATAATCAACGACCATCCTATGTATTTGAAGGTGTTAAGGAAAGCTGCCTTAAAGTTTACGTCGTTAAAAACTTCTATGTAGTTCTGGAGTCCTACAAACTCCTGCAATTCAACTCCTCTTGCTGAATATAATGATAATCTTACACTCTCTAACAATGGTTCCCATACAAAGAATGCAAACAAGATAACCGGTGGCAATATAACTAACCACCCCATCAAATCTCTTTTTCCAAACTTTCTCTTTGGTTTTATTGCTTTTAGCTGTTTTCTACTTTTTCTGTCCAAAATCTTCCCCTCCTGTTTCATCGTGTAGCACGGGGCCTGCCTGTTTTATTTACAGAGCGGGCATTTCTTACCCGCCCCGTAAAAATAATTACTCTATTTTTTTGTAAATTTGCCATCTAAAATCTTCTGATAATTTTCATTTGCCTTATCCATTAATTTCTGAATATTGCAATCCTTGTTTGTTACAACTGCCTGAAGAACATTTGTAAGCTGTGCATACATTTCCTGTGTATCACCAGGTTCTTCTACTCTTGGATTTCCTTCTTTTTCAACTGTATTAAAGAATGAATCAAACATCTTTGAATCAACGTTCTTGTTATCATCAATTGCATCCTGTTTTGCCTTGCTGTAAGCCTCATCTGTCCAGCATGGGAAATCCTTTATAACAGGAACTCCATTTGCTTTTCTGTTAGCTGCATCTGCTTCAAGTCCCTTTACTGTTGTATCTGTAACATCAGGTGTTTTACCCATTACTTCAAGGAAGTCAAAAGCTGCCTTGATTTCTTCTTTAGTTGCATCCTTTGAGAACATGTAAGGTGTACCACCTGTTAACGAATACTGATCACCATTTGGTCCTGCAGGGATTGGTCCCATTGCAAGTTTTGTAACATCAAGTCCGTTAACCTGTGTTGGCTGTGCAACTGCGTCGTTACCTGCAATATACATTGCGGCTCCGCCTGTTCCTAACTGCTGGAATCCTGTTCCCCAGTCTTCTGTAGTAGGGTCATCTGTTAATACATCATATTTCCATTTAAGATCATATACATATTTCATAGCTTCTACAGCTTCTTTTGAATTAAGATTTGATGTGTATGTACCGTCACCATTGTCCTTAACAAGTGTTGCGCCAAAATTCCATGCTATATTAGAGAAATGCCATCCGCCACTGTTATCCTTTGCTAATAAACAAAGTCCTGCCGCTCCTGTTTTCTTCTTAATAGTTGAAGCCGTCTGTGCAAGTTCCTCAAATGTCTTAGGGAATTTTGGAACACCGTTTTCATCAACTAAACCGGCCTTCTCAAATAACTCTACGTTACACATTAAACCTAATGCATATGCATCTCTAGGCACTGCATAGATTTTTCCGTTTTCATCCGTTAAAAGATCTTTAACATAGTCACTCATCTTATCCAGCCAACCACGTTTTTTCATTTCGTCCGTAACATCAGCTACAAGACCCTGCTTAATTAACTTCTGTGGCTCTGTGAACCATGATGAGAATATTGTAGGACAGTTACCTGACTCTGCTAAGGATACGAAAGTATCAGTTGCATATACATATGGTGCTGCTTCAACCTTAACATCCTTATATTTTTCTTCAAATGTTTTCTGATATCCTTCAAACATCGGTATGTCCTGTGCCAAATCTTCTGTAGGCCAGATACCTAACTTAAGAGTAGTCTTTCCACTCTTATCGTCTTTTTTGCTTCCACCGCATCCGGCTAACATAGTAACCAAAAGGGCAAGAACAAGTGCTAAACTAATGATTTTCTTTTTTCTCATTGTAAACCCTCCTCATAATTATTAGTTATGTTATAGTTTATCGTTCAACCAAACACATTCTTAAACATTATACCTTAAATTCAATTATACGTGTTTATATCACTGACATTCCTGTTTTTATAATGTTATTTTATGCGTTTAACGTTAAACTTATAATAACATTTAGCCATTTATATGTCAATATAACCATTGCAAATAATATTTAACAAATAATTTGCCCTTAAATCAAATAAAAACGTTAACAAATTTATGCATTTTCCACAATTTTGTTAACGTTTTCTATTTTGCTATACAGTTATCTTTACCTTTTTGGCTTTCGACCACTTATTGCATCCTACGGCCCTTACACGTACATAAAGTCTCTTTGATTTTTTAAATACTTTTTTGGAAATTGTTACTTTCTTATATTTATTTACCACTTTTATAGCAATTACCTTTGTAAACTTTTTGTTTTTAGCAACCTGCACCTGATACTTTTTAGCACCCTGTACTCTATTAAATCTAAGACTGATTTTCTTTGACTTCTTCTTTTTAGTCGCCTTTTTAACTACTGTAGTACTTAATAACTTTGTTGTTTGAGGATTGGTTACCTTTCCTGTTGTTTTGTTAGTTGTCTGTGGAATAGTCTGTGGAACAGTCTCTGATTCAATAACCTGCCTTGTAGTTAAAAAACTAACATCTGAGATAGTTATAATGTTTTGCTGCTCAGAACCAATAGTGTCACCATCTCCTTTTCCAAGACCATAATATAAGTAAAGTTCTGACTTGTAATCACTAGGAATTGTGACATCCATTGACAGTCGGTATGGTTTTCCTGCCTTAACGGTAATTGTCTCATCTTTTAACTTTGGTGAATCATGCATTCCGTCATCATTTCCGACAACCTTAACTACAATTGTTCTGTCTTTGTCAGAGGTAATTGTTGCATTATATTTGTATGTATATCCCGGATAATAAGTTAACGGACCAATATATGTCTGTGCTGCCCATCTGTTATTTCCTGTTTTGTTTAATTTAACTGTAATTCCTTTATTGGTAGCATTTGTTACTGAACCTGTAACTCCACCCCCCCAGTTTCCATTTAATCCATCAAAATATGTCCCGAATACCTGATTTGTGTCTGCAACCAAATCTGTATATACTTTTGACACCTTTGTTACAGTCTCAACCGGTTGTGTTGTAGGTTGCTTCTTTGTAGTTGTTGGTGTTGTTGGTGTTTTTGTTGTCTCTTTCTGATCTGCACCATTGCTCTTTTGGTAAACTCTTAAATAATCCACATACATTGTTGTAGTTTTAAAAGTATTTGGGTCGGCAGTAATATAATTTGTGTACCCTGAGCCTGTTCCACCAATGGCAAGATTAAACAGGAAGAACTGTGCTTTTTGGAAACAATATGCATTGTTGTCTGTAATGTCCTGCTGGAAATATGTCTTTCCATCTACCTGCCATTCCATATGGTTTTCATCCCATATTAATCCATATTCATGCCAGTTTTCAATACTGTCACCATCTGCAAAATGATAATCCTTTCCAGCATCCCCTGAACCGTATGAACCATGCTTATCCCATGATCCGTTTATTCCTTCATAATTCCAGTGTAAGCATCCACCTAAATAGTTGTTTGAATTGGCATGTTCCATAATGTCAATTTCTCCACACTGTGGCCAGCTGACACCTTCATTCATGTTTTCACCCATCATCCAATATGCAGGCCATACGCCATTCTGATTACCATTTTCAACTTTTATTCTGGCAACCATCTTTCCATATTTAAACCACTTTTTTCCTTTTGTAAGAATTCTACCTGATGTATACTGCTTTCCACCATAATTTTCTTTTTTTGCAATAATCTGAAGATTTCCACCTGATACTCTTACATTGTCAGTTCTGTTTGTATAATATTCTACTTCCCAATTTCCCCATCCATCTCGTCCGTTTCCAATCTCGTATGACCAAACGGATGTGTCAAGGGATGTTCCGTTAAATTCGTCACTCCATACCAACTTCCAATTATCTACCGCCTGTACATCTGAAGTTTCATGCTTCGAAAATACCCCCACCTGCACTACCATAGCTACCGCCAAAGTACCGGCTAAAATTTTTCTAAATGTGTGTCTCATTTCATTTCTCCTTATAAATTATATTTTAATACCGTTTTCAATCATCGACTTTTTTTGTTGTCTGACATCAATTTCTTTATTCCTGCTTTAAGTCCGTCTACAGTCAGGGGATACATATCAATAATTTCCTTTATTGACTGTTCCGATAACATCCAATACATCTTTGATATATTTCCATGATATGAAGGGTTAAGCCAAATCGAATGTGGAAATCTCTTTCTGAAAATTTTCAGCCACTCTTCACCTGACAGTCCATCATTAGGTCCACTGTAGTTTCCATTCTTGTCCAGAAACTCTTCTTCTGCCATTCCCGCATCTCCTACAATGATTACCTTGTAATCTTTATCATAGTTCTTAAAAACCCATGTAGTATCTACCCAATCTCCACTTGCACATTCCGGAGTTTTGTAAAGTTTTGCATAAATGCAGTTGTGGAAATAATAGGTTTTTACATCTTTAAAATGATTTGCCTTATGAACTGCCTGAAACAGCTCGTTGCATAATTCGCTGTAAGGATACATTGATCCACCACTGTCAAACAGCAGTAATAGTTTAACTGTATTTTTTCTTGGTTGTTCAAATTCAAGTTTTAAATAACCGCCCTGATTACATGTTGACTCAATAGTTCCATCTATATCAAGTTCTGTTTTTGGTAAATCCATTTTCCTTGAATATTGTCTGAGTTCCCTCAATGCTACCTGAAACTGTCTCAGTGTAAGTTTTTTATCTCTACGAAAATCTTTGTACCTGCGCTCACCCATTACTGCAAAGGCTGTTTTCATTCCAGCATGATTGCCTAACTGAATTCCTCCTGCTACTCTGCCATTTTTTCCAAAAGGTGAACCTCCACCGGTTCCAATCCAATGATTTCCACCATTATGTTCCGTGTGTTGCTCGCCAAGACGTTCGCGAAACATTCTATGAATTTCCGTAGCTTCTTTTTTAGTTCTTGTATCCTGAAAATCGTCGGGATTTGTCAGGCGGACTTTGTCGCTATCATTATGAAGCCATGCATTTAGTTTTTCCATGTTTAGCTTGTCTGTTTTTATATTTTTGAAATACTCCAAAAATGCTGCGTCAAGCTTGTCATAATCGCCTTCATTTTTAACTAAAATCGTTCTACAAAGATAATAAAAATCTGTAAAACTCGAATTGGCAAGCCCCTTATCCAAACCATCCATTAAAGTTATCCATTCAGTGGTAGATATATCCAAACCATTGCTTCTCAATGTGTAAAAAAAGGGTGTAAACATATTCTACTCCTATAAATCCATCATTTTCACTACTTCCAAGTCTTCATCTTTCTTTATTAAGACACCAATATAAGGAAGCTTTGTTGCTATTGCATCCGGGTCAATTCCACCTATCATCAATGCCCTGATCCAATCAATTAATTCTGAAGTGCTTGGTTTTTTTCGTATATCTCTAATCTTTCTGATTTTGTAGAAAGTATTCATTGCCTGATCTAATAAATGTTCTTCAAGATTTTCAAAATGTGCATTTACAATTTGTCTCATTAATTCCGGCTCAGGGAATGTAATATAATGGAAAATACATCTTCTAAGAAACGCATCCGGTAATTCTTTTTCCGCATTTGATGTGATAATTACTATCGGTCTTAACTTTGCCTTTACTGTTTCTTTTGTTTCATGTATATAGAATTCCATCTTGTCCAGTTCCCAAAGAAGATCATTAGGAAATTCTAAATCTGCTTTATCAATTTCATCAATTAATAGAACAACCTGTTCATCTTTCTTAAAAGCTTCACCTAATTTTCCAAGCTTAATATAATGTGCAATGTCATCTACTCCTGATTCTCCGAACTGACTGTCATAGAGCCGCTGAATTGTATCATACATATACAATCCGTCCTGAGCCTTTGTCGTAGACTTAATATTCCATATAAGAAGTTCTTTATCTAAAGCTTTAGCAACTGCCTCCGCCAGCATAGTCTTTCCTGTACCCGGCTCTCCCTTTATCAACAGTGGCTTCTGAAGTTCCATTGCCACTTCAACTGCTGCCATCAAATCATCTGCAGCCACATAGGTATCTGTTCCTGTAAATCTTGTTTCTTTTGACATTATATATTCCTTTCTTCTCTGACTAATCAATGGTTGTATTATAACAAAAGGTTGCCTTTACGGGCAACCTTTTATTATTAATATTTCCTGTTTCTTTAAATTATTATACCAGTAATTACACCATGGGAATGCTTTATTCCCGATTTTACATGTACTTTCTGCCCTATGTAGCATAGTGTGGGGCCAGGGTACCGCTTTGATTTGAATATTTTCTACTTCTACATGTATCTTTTCCACTAAGTAGCATAGTGTGGGGCTAGGTTACCGCTTTTGTTTGAATGTTTCCTACCTCTACATGTACTATTTCCCCTGAGTAGCATAGTGTGGGGTTAAGTTACCGCTTTGATTTGAATGTTTCCTACCTCTACATGTACTCTTTCCCCTGAGTAGCATAGTATGGGGCTGGGATACTGCTTTGATTTGAATATTTTTTACTTCTACATGTGCTATTTCCCCTGAGTAGCATAGTGTGGGGTTAGGTTACCGCTTTAATTTGAATGTTTCCTACCTCTACATGTACTATTTTTCCTAAGTAACATAGTGTGTGGCTAGGATACCGCTTTTGTCTTAATGTTTTCTATTTGTACATTAACATAGCCCACCGGCAGATAACCAGTGGGCTACGGAATAGCAATTTATGAATTTTTAGTTATCTGGAAACAGTATGTGAATAGCAGGCTCCTGCTTCCACTACTTTATTTCCTGAATAGATTTTTATAACGACCTTCAATCTATAATCATACCCACGTGCGACATCTTTTACTTTTGATAATGCAAAAAGACCTTTTCCTGTATTTTTCTTACTCCATGTTTTGTAATCAGAAAAACCATTGTCCCCCTTTTTTCTCTGTAACACCAACTCTATTTCTGAAGTTTTGTTAGTCTTCATTGTATAGTCACCTGAACAGGTTGCAACCCCATCAACGATTTTTAATGCTGAATGAATCAAACTCATATTAGTATACAAAAGACTAACATCTCCACCACCTATAGATTCAACTGTTCCCATTTCATCAATTATTTCATCTGCATATACAACATTAGAACACAACAGAACCATAGATAAAATAACACATATAATTTTTTTCATTTGCTCTCCCTTCTTGCTATTCAATCATAACAACGATAATAATAGAATTTGGGAACACTTTTTTATTGAAAAATAAACGAAAAAAATTCTTTTACTAGAAATTCACTTAATTTTTTGCTATTTTACACTATTAGCTATTTTTATCATTTCTTCTCTACTTGTATTATTTGATGTTATTTCCAAAAAATATTTTTCTGACTTCCATACAATAACTTTATACTCTCCTTCGGTATATAAAATTCCTTTATGCTCTCCTATTTTTATATATTCCGTTTTAGCCCCCTCACTGTCAGCATTTGCAACTGTATAATCTAAATGCTGTTGAAATATTATTTGATCACCATTATTATTTTCAAAATTCACCCCTAAAAGTGTTGAATTTCTTATTTCTTCTACCGCATAATATCCTTCCGGCAGATAATTAACACTATACTCCTTGTCAAATTTTATCCTATACTTATTGTTCTTAAGGCTCTTCTCTCTTTCCTTTGCCTCGCTGTCAGAAATTTTTATTTTAGAATGTGTATCTGTAATTTCTATCAGGAAATTAGTAATAAACTGGCGCATTGCAGGAACGGAAACCACAGAAATATTGAAAGCAAAAAGAGCAACGGCTACAACTACTGCAACTCTATAACGGGTTTTGACTGTTCTCTTTTTCTTTCTAAATTCTTTTGCACATATTTTTTTGAATTTACTTAATTGGGCTTCAGTTGGCATTTCTAAATTCTGAGTATTCAATTCCAAAGCCGCTTTATAGTATTTTTCTCCCTCTTCATCAGCAAATTGCTTTGCAGCTAACCTTAACAATTCATCTGAGAATACATCATTATTTTCTTTTTTCATGCTTCTACCTCCATATTCCTCTACAGACACCAACGTATTTTTTCGTTATTGAGAACACCTTTTAACAGAAAATTCACATTTTTTCACAAAAAAGAATCCTACAATGGAACTGTATAAGAATAAACAAAAAAACATGTTTTTTATAATAACAATTATAATTTAAATTTTTTTCAAAATTCCATACTTATTCTAACTTATTGCTACAGATTTTTCTACTATGAAAATTCTCATCCGATTTTTTTCCACTATATAAAAACAGGCAACCCCATGTTAATTACATGTGATTGCCCATTTTTTAATCTTTACTTTATTTTTACCTTTTTAATCTTTGACCATTTTGCTGCTCCAAAAGCTCTTACTCTGACGTACAATTTCTTTTTGTTTTTCAATTTTTTGTTTTTAATTGTAAGTCTCACTTTTTTTACAGTTTTCTTTACAAGAATTTTCTTAAATTTCTTTGTTGTAGAAATCTGTACCTGATATTTCGATGCTCCTGAAACTTTCTTAAATGTAAGTTTTATTTTGGATGAAGCTTTTTTCTTTGTTGCCTTCTTTATACTTGTTACACCTAGTACTCTGCTACTGCTGCCAGACTGTCCCTGAACCGACTGATTTGACTTATTCGCAGAATTTCCATTGTTGTTTGTTATATTTGAACTTCCATTATTATTTGATGAAGTAGGATTTTCTGCTGTTCCTGTTGTTGGTTTTTCGATTGGAGTACTTCCTGTTCCTAATTTGTAATCTCCATAAAGTCCATCCTTTGCCCCATCTGTTGATACACCCGGATTCTTATCTGGCTCTTCATTTTCACCTGCTTTAACCATACGCTGGTAAACACGAACATAATCAACTAACATTGTTCCTGATGTAAAGCTGCTGTCAGGTACATAACCGCTGTCAAATGTTCCACCTGCTGCAAGATTTAAAATAAGGTAAAATCTCTGGTCAAACGGTGCATATGCATTTCCTCTGTCTGAGCCTGAATACCACTCACCATATGTACATTTGAAATAGCATTTGCCATCACAGTAAATCTTAATATTTTCAGCATCCCACTGAACACTGTATACATGCCAGTCGTCAATGCCTGTCTTTTTATTACCATCTCGTGTTATGTTAAATGCATCTGATGTATTAATATTATTTGGCCACTGTGCACCATAATGTAATGTACCAAATACCATATTTGGTGTTCTTCCACGTCCTTCAAATACATCTATTTCACCTGATAATGGCCATGAACCATAACGTGAGTCATTTGGAAGCATCCACATAGCAGGCCATACGCCTGTACCTGTAGGCATTTTTGCTCTGAAATCAACTCGTCCGTATTTCACTGAGAATTTATCTTTTGTTGTAATCTTTCCTGATGAATACTGAGCAGTTGCTTTCTTAGATGGATCACCTTTTTCTGTAAATACCTTTGACTGCTTTTTCATAAGAATATTTAATGCACCATCTTTTACTGATACATTGTCTCTTGTGTAGTATTCAAGTTCCTGATTTCCCCAACCGGCTGTGTTAATATCGTCTTCTTTAAGTAAGAATCCTTCATCATATGACCACTTGCTTGTGTCAAGAGATGCACCATCAAATTCATCATTGAAAATCATCTTCCAACCTGCCGGTGTATATGCATTTGAATTGTCATTTACTTTAATATCTGACATATCTGATGGAAGTGTTGGCTTATAAGATGTATTTCCTTTAATTGTATACAATACATAGTTATTGCTTGCATCTCCACCTTTTTTACCATCAATAGGATATGTGACTTTTATTTCTGTATCCTGTCTTACAGGCTGGAACCAAAGTCCATAAACATGATCAACAAAATAACCCCACTGACTGCTTAGTGAATATTTGTTGTAACCACTTCCTTCATATACCCATCCACAGGCTGCAACATCTGTAAGTGGAATCCACTTTCCATCTACCTTAACTTCGTATTTAAATAAATCCAAATCATCTTTTATAGCTTCTGTTCCACCAATTTTTGGAAGTGGAATACCAACTGATGCTGTACCACTTGTGCTTGCATCGTATGATGTGCCATTATATGCTGTGATTTTGTAATTTGATCTGGTTGGCTTTGTATATGTAACTTTTACATCCTGATGTACATTTGGATTTGACTTTGATGCAAATCTTAATGTAAATGACCAACTGATATTTGTAAACCAATATCCACCATCACCATCTGAGTAATATCCAAAGTTCTGATCCCACAGAAATCCTGATGCTGCATTGCCTAAAAACTGAACAAATCCTTTTCCGTCATTGTTGTCTACTGTAATGTTAACATCATCCTGAATCTGTTCATACTTGATACTCTTGTCTCCATTAAATGTCCATGCTCCCCAATGTGTAGCTGAACCACCTGTTGTATCTGCCTGAATATTTGTTTCTGTTGTAGAAATACTTGTAAGCTTATACTTTGAAAGTTTGTTAAGTTCCAATTTGTAATCAAGATTTATGTTATTTGTTTTTCCATGGAAACGGAAATATGTTGTTTCTGTAAGTTTCATCCAGCAAACCCAGCCACCCCATGACTGATATTCCCATGCCCAAGTGTCATTCCACTTGAAGTAACTTACATCTTCAATTTTCTTCCATTCACCATTTGTTCCGTTTTCCTGTTTAACATAAACCTGAATGTCTTTTTCCACATCTGCAATGGAAAGTTCACTACTGGCTTTTCCGTTAAACTTTGGCATTACAAATCCATAGCTGACTGTACCAACTCCTGAATGTGTAATTGTTGGTCCATCATTTGCTGAAAAATAATCCATTGATGTTACAACCGTTGCTGCCGCCGAAACATCTGTTACATCTTTAGCTATAAATAATCCCGTTGTTCCAATAGTTGTCAGTACTAAGGCAATAGCCAGAACTACTGACATAAATCTTTTTGCATAATTCTTTTTCATTTTTCCTCCTTTTTTTCCTGTCAATACTACTTAGTCAATCATACTAATACTACCGACTTTTAGTAATTACTCTTTTTTTAGACTAGTATTTATTTTTTAGAAATAGTAATTTCATTTCGAAAAAAATGACTCCTGTAGCCTGATTTACATCCGACTTTTGGAGTCGATGCAATTTTCACCATATTATTTTTCTAAACTAATCTTCTTTTTTATTTGTAATATATCTTACACCACAAAGTGTTAATACCATAATAACTATGGCTATTGGGAGTGATATCCATGGGTTCTGTACAAAACCTGCAATTATATAACTAATAAATGATACAGTTGCTGCCACCATTGCATAAGGTAACTGTGTAGAAACGTGGTTTACATGGTCACACTCCGCCCCTGCGGAAGCCATTATGGTTGTATCTGATATTGGCGAACAGTGATCTCCACAAACAGCTCCTGCCATACACGCTGAAATTGAAATAACCATTAATTCATAATTAGTATATCCACCGTCTGTTTGGAATACTGCTGTAACAATAGGAATTAAAATACCGAATGTTCCCCAAGATGTTCCTGTAGCAAATGCAAGGAAGCATGCAATCAGGAATATAATTGCCGGAAGGAAGTTCATAAAGTCTCCTGCCACAGCCTTTACTGATGCTTCTACGAATTCCTTTGCCCCTAATGAATCGGTCATTGCCTTTAATGTCCATGCCATAGTAAGAATCAAAATGGCAGGAACCATAGCTCTAAATCCGTCTACAAGACAATCCATACATTTCTTGAATGGCAAAACTCTCCTTATAACATATAGAAGAATTGTTATAATAAGTCCGAAGAAACTTCCTACTGCTAAACCTACTGAAGCATCACTGTTTGAAAATGCTGTTACAAAATCTGCTCCTCCAAAAAATCCACCTGTGTAAATCATACCTATTACACAACATACAACAAGGCATATAATAGGAATTAACAAATCAATAACTTTCCCCTTCTTTGTTTCATCCGGAACCTCAGGCTCATTATTTGTTCTGTCCTCCATTGAGAACAAATCTCCCTTCAAAGCATTTTTTTCGTGCTTTGCCATTGGCCCGAATTCAGTTTTCATAAGCACCATAGACACCATCATAATGATAGTGAGGATAGCATAGAAGTTATACGGGATAGCCTTAACAAATAGTGAAATTCCGTCTTCACCATCTACGAATCCGCTAACTGCCGCTGCCCATGATGACACCGGAGCAATAATACAAACCGGAGCTGCTGTTGCATCAATAATATATGCAAGTTTTGAACGGGAAACATTAAACTTATCTGTTACCGGTCTCATAACGCTTCCAACTGTAAGACAATTGAAATAGTCGTCAATAAAAATTAAAACTCCAAGTAAGATTGTTGCCAGCTGGGCTCCTACTCTTGTTTTAATATGTTCACTTGCCCATTTTCCAAAAGCTGCTGAACCACCTGCATTATTCATTAGGGCTACAATCGTTCCCAAAATAACAAGGAAAATCAAAATACCTACATTGTAAGAATTAGACAGTACTGACTGAAATCCTCCCTTAAAGGCATGCATTATGGTTCTTTCAGGACTGAACTGACCATATATTACAGCACCTACAAGTATACCTATGAACAATGAACTGTATACTTCCTTTGTTATCAGAGCAAGTGCAATTGCTATTATTGGTGGTAATAACGCCCACGCTGACGCAAAAGCTGATGGCACATACTCTTTTTTATCTGCTCCAAGTACTACTGTAGCGCAGACAACAACCAGCATCATTGCAAGTGATGCTATGACTGAGAGCTTTAAAGCTCCCCATCTCTTTCGTGTTTCTTTCATAATTTTCTCCTTTTTTAATAAAGATCCCGTACAAACCTTAATTACAGGTCTTTATGTCGTTCTATAATGCTATAAGCACATATGAGTATATTGTAATCCAGAATACACGATTTAGCAAATTAATTATGTAAGTTTTTACTTAAATATATATCTTTTTTGACTTTATGCACAATTTACCATAAAAGGACCTGTTTTTTACTTTCTCCAAACAGGTCCTTCTATTATTCCTCTGTATTTTCTTTCATAATCTTTGTATGCAAAATGAGTTATGTACTCATTTAATCCCATGCCTCTGTTTGCAAACATTTTAAGCATATCCACCTTAAACATACCTGCACTTTTAGCGGAATATTTATAAATCCATCCATTTTCAAACTGGATGTTTATATAATCCTCTCCCTCTTCAAATGCTATAACTGATGAATTCTTTCCCAGATTCTTATACTTTTTCATATGTTCTCTCTTGTTCCTTTCATTTTTTGTCACATTAGAGTTAACGAAAGAGAACCTTTTTGAGAACACCCTGAAATTTATTTTTTTATTTTATTAAGACAATTCTTTCAAAATTGAATGTCCAATAGTATTTTCCGGCATTTTTACACCAAAATTATTTACAATCGTAGCTCCAATAACTGCGAAAGTGTCTTCTTCCTGAATCTGACCACCACTTTTCATTTTCTTAGAGTAAGCAATAAATGGCACATATTCTCTTGTATGATCTGTTCCCTTATATGTCGGGTCATTTCCATGATCAGCCGTTATAATAAGAAGGTCGTCATCCTTTAATTTTTCCAAAAGCACTCCAAGATTTTTGTCAAACTTTTCTATTTCCCTTCCATAGCCTTCAGGATTTCTTCTATGTCCCCACAATGCATCAAAATCAACTAGATTTACAAAACACAGACCCTTAAAATCTTTTTCGCATATTTCAATAGTCTGCTCCATTCCATGAACTGAACTCTTTGATCGATATGCCTCTGTAATTCCTTCTCCGCAGAAAATATCATTGATTTTTCCTATGCTTATGACATCAAGCCCGGCATTTTTCAATGCGTTTAATGCTGTATCATTAGTTGGCTTCAACGCATAATCATGTCTGTTACTTGTTCTCTTAAACTCGCCCTTCTTTTTTCCAACATATGGTCTTGCAATGACACGTCCTACTTTCCATTCATCCTTTAAAGTTATTTCCCTCGCGATTTTGCAACACCGGTATAAATTCTGAAGGTCAAAAGTTTCTTCATTCCCACAAATCTGCATTACGGAATCTGCAGATGTATAGACTATCATTGCACCTGTAGCTATCTCTTCTTCTCCCAGTTCCTCGATAATTTCCGTACCACTGGCACTTTTGTTTCCAATAACTTTTTTCCCACATCTTTTCTCCAGTTCTGCTATAAGTTCCTTAGGAAAGCCATGCTCCGTAAATGTCTTAAAAGGCTTTTCGGTTTTTATGCCCATCATTTCCCAATGACCGGTCATTGTATCTTTTCCATTGCTTGCCTCTTTAAGTCTGGTATATCTGCCCAGTGACTTTTCTACCCACTTCATTTTCTGTACAGGGTGAAGATTTAACATTCCAAGCTTAGTCAGATTTGGGATGTCAAGAGTTCCCGTTCTGTCCAGAATGTGGCCAAAAGTATCTACCCCTACATCGCCAAATTTTTCCGAATCAGGCATTGCTCCTACTCCTAAAGAATCCAGTACTATAACAAACACTCTTTTATATTCACTCATTTTTCTCACCTTCCCTTCACTTATTCACTATATTAAACAATCTGTTTTTTACATCATCATCTGCAAATGCCACATCTATTGCATTTCCTGTCATTAGTAATATCTCTTCATCACTTATTCTGAAATTCTTCTGTATAAATTCAAATTCCTTTGTAAGACTTGTATTGCTCACAGTCCTATTATCAGTATTTATAGTTACAGGAAGACCCGCATTAAGAAATTCCCTTATAGGGTAATCAATTATGCTTTTTACAGCCTTTGTCTGCATGTTGCTGATAGGACACATTTCTATACCTATATGTTTTTTTCTTATAATTTCCTGTAATCCAATGTTACCTCTCATGGCTATTCCATGACCTATACGGCTTGCTCCTACCTCCACGGCATCCATAATGTTTTTGGCATTTCCGCACTCTCCCGCATGTATTGTAAATGGTATTCCAAGTTTTTTGACCTGCCTGAATAATTCCATAAATTCACTCATTGGATACTGTGCTTCCGCCCCGGCTAAATCTGCGCCACAAACTCCGTTTCCAAGGAATTCTCCGGCTGCCTTTATCATGTTATAATTTTGATCCATAGTGTGATGACGCATGGCACATACAATTACACCGTACTCTACACCAAAATCCTTCTTTCCTTTTTCCATCCCCATTAATAAGGATTCAATTACTTTTTTTGTATTCATATTTTTCGTAACTGAAAGAAGTGGTGCAAATCTTATTTCACCATAACATACATTCTCTTTTTTCATGTTTTTCAGCACATCGTAGCCTGCCGCCTTAAGTCCCTCTTCATCCTGAATACATTTAACAGGTAAATCAAACTTTTTAAGATATTCATTAAGACTTCCACAATTTTCTGACACACTTAAATCTCCGTCATCTACCTGTCTCTTTAATCTGCTTTCAATAAATTCCTTACTTAAGGAGCCATCTAAATGACAATGAAGTTCTATTTTAGGAATTTTAATTAACTCTTTCCCCTTCATACTCATCCCTCCTAATAAGCTCTTTTATTGTATCCACTGCAAGTCTGATTGCCATGTCCGTATCATGTACAACGGGATTTTCCAAGCCCTTCTTTTCACGTTCCTGATTTGCCATAACTAAAAAGCAGGAACCAACTCTTACTCTTAAATAATTTCCAACAATGAAAAGTGCTGCTGACTCCATTTCAGATGCAAGGCACCCCATTTTCTTCCATGCTTCCCATTTATTCATTAATTCGTATCCTACCGGCTTTGTCTCCGGTTCATGCTGTCCATAAAATGAATCCTTACACTGTACAACGCCTACATGATATGGATATTTTTTTTGTTGTGCCACAGAAACCATAGACTGTACTATATCGAAATCAGGTACTGCCGGATACTCAATCGGTGCATATTCCCTGCTGGTACCTTCCATTCTTACTGCTCCCGTAGCAATTACTATGTCACCACTTTTTACATTTTCCTGTATGCCGCCGCAAGTGCCAATTCTTATAAATGTATCTGCTCCACAGTTATGGAGTTCTTCCATTGCTATTGCTGCCGAAGGTCCACCTATTCCCGTAGAAGTTACACTTACCTTAACTCCATCAAGGTTTCCTGTATAAGTTACAAATTCCCTGTTGTCTGCTATAAGTTCTGCATTATCAAGGTATCTGGCAATTTTTTCACATCTTTTCGGGTCTCCCGGCATAATTACATATCTTCCCACTTCACCCTTTGCCACCTGAATGTGATATTGTCTATTTAAATCTTCTGAATAATTTTTCATAAAAAGCACCTCCTATAAATTGTCCGGTCCAAATCCCATAGGTAAAAGCTGTTTTAAACTGTATTCCTTATAGTCATTCTCATTTTTTGCAATAATAATCTTAAATTCATCGGGATTACAGAATTCCATCATTACCTGTCTGCAAACACCGCAAGGTGTCGTGTAATCTGTCACCACTCCATTCTGACCTCCAACAATAATTATTGCTTCAAATTCTCTCTCCCCTTCACTTACTGCCTTAAAAAAAGCTGTTCTCTCCGCACAGTTTGTAGGGGTATAAGCTGCATTTTCTATATTGCATCCCTTATATATTTTTCCCTCTTTAGTTACAAGCACAGCTCCAACTTTAAAATTTGAGTAGGGTGCGTAAGCATATTTCAGTTGTTCCATTGCAATAGCTATAAGTTCTCTTTTCCTGTTTTCATTAAGCATGTTTTCCGCCTCCTTTTCTGCCTTATCTGCCTAATATAATTACCGTCCATCTTTTACTATTAATATACCACGCTGACATACCCTACAACAATAAAAATATTTAACTGTTTGTGTACTTTTTCCCCGAAATTCAAACAATGACTAAACAAAAAAAAGAAGACCGCACACACAGTCTTCCTTTCAAATCTCTATGGATATATTTTATATATTATTTTCTGCTTGTAGCCTTAAGTCTTGTCATGGCTCTGGCAAGAGAAGCACGGGAATGATAATACTCCCTGATGCTCTGTTTCTGACGCAGCTGTTCTTCAGCTCTCTCCAATGCCTCCTTAGCACGGACTTCATCAATTTCCTCCGGACGTTCTGCTGTTTCAACTAAAACCGTCACACGGTTGTTTATGCTTTCAACAAAACCTGTTCCAACAACAACTGTTTCATGTTTATCGGCACCTTCCGGTTTAAATTTTAATTCACCATTCTCTACTGCGCTAACCATATTTTCATGATGTGCCAGGATTTCTTCCTGTCCGTCATGCTCCGGTACTATTACAGATACGCATTTCCCGGAGAAAAATACTTTATTTGCAGCAATAATTTTTAAATAAAATGTAGTATCTGCCATAACCTACTCCATTCTGCCAGCTTTTCTCTTAACATCCTCTATCGTACCAACGTTAAAGAATGCATTTTCAGGATATTCATCCATATCACCATCAATAATTGCCTTAAATCCTTTAATGGTTTCCTTCAAAGGAACATATTCACCTTTAACACCTGTAAAGTTTTCAGCAACATGGAATGGCTGTGATAAGAATTTCTGAATTTTTCTTGCTCTGTACACAAGTGTCTTATCCTCATCTGAAAGTTCTTCCATACCAAGAATTGCAATAATATCCTGTAATTCCTTGTATTTCTGAAGAATTTCCTGAACCTTACGCGCTACTTCATAATGTTCTTTTCCTACAATGTCTTCTTCCAGAATTCGTGATGTTGATTCAAGAGGATCTACTGCAGGATAAATACCCTGTTCAACAATCTTTCTTGATAATACTGTTGTTGCATCAAGATGTGCAAATGTTGTTGCAGGTGCCGGGTCGGTCAAGTCATCTGCAGGTACATATACAGCCTGTACAGATGTAATTGAACCGTTCTTTGTAGATGCGATTCTTTCCTGTAATTCACCCATTTCCGTAGCAAGTGTCGGCTGATATCCAACGGCTGAAGGCATACGTCCAAGTAAGGCTGAAACCTCTGAACCTGCCTGTGTAAATCTGAAAATATTATCAATAAATAGCAAAACGTTCTGATGCTGTTCATCTCTGAAATATTCAGCCATTGTAAGACCTGTTTCAGCCACACGCATACGTGCTCCAGGCGGCTCATTCATCTGTCCAAACACTAGGGCTGTTTTCTCCAAAACTCCGGACTCTTTCATTTCTGTCCATAAGTCATTTCCTTCTCTTGAACGTTCTCCAACACCGGTAAATATTGAGTATCCACCATGTTCTGTAGCAATGTTACTAATTAATTCCTGAATAAGAACTGTTTTACCAACACCGGCTCCACCAAACAAACCAATCTTTCCACCCTTAGCATAAGGAGCTAATAAGTCAATAACCTTAATTCCTGTCTCTAAGATTTCCTGTGCCGGATTCTGTTCTTCAAAGCTTGGTGCTTCTCTATGTATTTCCCATTTTTCTGAGTCAACCTGCTCACCGCCATCGATTGCCTCGCCTAAAACATTGAATAAACGTCCCAGAGTTTTTTCACCTACAGGAGTTTTGATTCCACTGCCTGTTGCTACTACTTCCATATCTCTTGAAAGACCTTCACTTGATGCTAACATTACGCATCTTACAACGTCATTTCCGATATGCTGTGCTACTTCCATAACACATTTCTTATCTCCATTTTGAACTTCCAGAGCATCTTTTATAGCCGGAAGTTTTCCATTTTCGAAAACTACATCAACAACAGGACCCAAAACCTGTACTATTTTTCCTGTTTCCATATGATTTGTTCCTCCATCTTATAAATCTGTTTTATTAATGTCAGAGTATTTATATAAATAATTATGTAATTACTTTTTGTTCTTTTGGGCTTTTGCTCCTGCAATAACCTCGGTAATTTCCTGAGTAATTGCAGCCTGCCTTGCACGGTTGTAAAGGATATCCAACTCATGCAGCATGTCTTTTGCACTTTTTGTAGCAGATTCCATTGCCATCATTCTGGCATTCTGTTCACAGGAATAACTTTCTACTAAAGCACCGTAAACAAAACCTTCAATATAACCCGGGATAATCTGGTTCATAACCTTCTCAGGAGATGGTCTGAATGATAACTGCTCCATAGGGATATCTGCAGGTATCTGTACCTGAAAGTCCGCTTTCTTAAGTGGCAATAACTGCATCATTTCTGCCTCTTCCTTAATTGGCGAAACCATTTTTGTGTAGACAATATATATTTCATCAAGTTCTCCATTGATATATGCCTGTAACAATTCTTCTGTAATATTACGTGCCCTGTTTAATGTAGGATTCTGAATTGTGTAATGGAACTGCTTGTCAATGTGACAACCACGTTTTTCAAAATAATGTCTGCCTACCTCGCCTAAAACAAAAAGCTTATGTTTTTTCTGTTTTCTAAGATGTTCCTCGGCAATTTTTAAAATATTGTGGTTGTAAGAACCTGCCAGTCCTTTATCCGCTGTGATTACAATATATCCTGCCCTTTTTTCCTCAGGTTTCTTGTCGCTTGTTTTAAAGAAAATGCTTTCCATATCCGGAACGTGTCTCAAAATTCTACTCATCTGAGACTGTAATGCATAGAAATACGGTTCCGTGTCTTCAAGCATCTTCTTTGATTTTTTTAGTTTTGATGAAGATATCATATACATGGCATTTGTAATTTTTAATGTATCATTGATACTGGCCATTCTTTCCTGAATTTCTTTTGCGTTTGCCATTTTTACCCTCACTTACTTCATAATCAGATTTCTTTATTTATTTGCCATATATTCTTTTGCAACTTCTAATATTTTTGCTGACAATTCATCTGACAAATCTTTCTTTTCTTCTATTTCTTTAGAAATCTCCGGATGCTGTAAATCAATATATTTTAATAAATCTAAGCAGCATGCCTTTACTTCATTTGTAGGTATTTCATCGAATATGCCATTGTTTGCCATATGTAAAATAAGTACTTTTTCATGTAAAGAATATGGCTGACATAATTTTTGTTTCAAAAGTTCCATTAATGCTTTACCATGCTGAAGCTGTCTCTTTGTGTTTTCATCCAAGTCTGAAGAAAACTGTGTAAATACTTCCATTTCCCTGTACTGTGCCAGATCAATTCTTACACTTCCTGCTGCCTTCTTCATTGCTTTAGTCTGTGCTGCGCCACCTACACGGGATACTGAAAGACCTACGTTAACTGCCGGTCTCATACCTGAGAAGAATAAGTTACTCTCAAGGAATATCTGTCCATCTGTTATTGAAATAACGTTTGTAGGAATGTAAGCTGATACGTCACCTGCCTGGGTTTCAATAATCGGCAATGCCGTAATTGAGCCTCCGCCAAGTTCATCACTAAGTCTGCTTGAACGCTCTAACAATCTTGAATGAAGATAGAATACATCTCCCGGATAAGCCTCACGTCCCGGGGATCTCTCAAGCAATAATGATATAGCTCTGTATGCAACCGCATGCTTTGACAAATCATCATATACTATCAGGACATCTTTTCCCTGATGCATAAAGAATTCTGCCATTGCCGTTCCTGCATATGGTGCAATGTATTGAAGTGATGCTGCATCACTTGCTGTTGATGACATTACTATTGAGTAATCCATTGCCCCATGTTCTTCCAATGTAGAAACAATTTTTGCAACGGTAGAAGCTTTCTGACCAATTGCTACATATATACATACCGTATCTTTTCCCTTTTGGTTAATAATTGTGTCTGTTGCTATAGATGTCTTTCCTGTCTGTCTGTCACCAATAATAAGTTCTCTCTGTCCCCTGCCTATTGGAAACATTGAGTCAATTGACAGGATACCTGTCTCTAAAGGAGTATCTACTGACTTACGTTCAACTATTCCCGGTGCCTCATTTTCAACGGGCATATAGTCTTCCTCTTCAATACTTCCTTTTCCGTCTATAGGTTCTCCAAGGGCATTTACTACTCTTCCAATAAATCCCTTTCCTACAGGAACGCCGGCTTTCTTCTTTGTTCTCACAACCTTAGTTCCTTCTTTGATTCCTGTATCACGTCCAAACAAAATACATCCGATTTCGTTCTGCCGGATATCCTGAACCATACCTTTTATTCCATTATCAAAAACTACAATCTCGCCATACATTGCATGTTCAATGCCATATACAGTTGCGATTCCGTCACCTACCCAGATTACGGTTCCGGTTTCTTTTTCACTGTCCTTATTGAAATCAAAGCCTTCGATTTCACTTTGTATTATTGAGATTATGTCTGTTGCACTAATCGCACTCACTTGTTTCACCTCCCGGTTATTCTATCTTCAAGCTGTTTTAAACGTCCTTTATAACTCTTATCGTACTCAACATTTCCTACTTTAAGTACATAACCGCCTAACAAAGTATCATCTGTTTTCTTTTTCCAGTCTATGGTACTTCCTGAATATTTTTCGGCAAGGATTTTTTTTGCCTCATCCTCTTCCTCTTTAGTGGAGGATGTTGTACATATGTATTCTGCTCTCACAATATTTTCCATCCCGTCCCTGTAGCGGTAATATTCCTTAAAAATTTCTTTCATTTCTCCACTTTCATTATGCTTGCACATAACCTGAAAGAATCTGATTAATTTTTCCGGAACATCTCCCTTCGAAAAAACCCTTTCCAAAATATCGGCTTTTTTTTCATATGGGATTATTGGATTTTCCATAGTATTTTGCAAAGCGGGAGTCAGAAAGTATATTTTTTCTGCCTCTTCCACTTCACTTCTGTCAAAAGATAACCTGTATAATACTTTTGCACTATTCATTACTTCCCTTGCCACTTTGATCACCTGTTTTTATGATTTTTTCTGCTGCTGCTATTGCAAGTCTTGCTATATCAGCCTGGGCTGCCTTTCTTGCAGCTTCTTCATCTCTTGCAATGTCAGCCTTTGCCTTATCCATAATATTCTGTGCTTCTTTTCTCGTTGATTCCAATGTCTGATTTTTCTCTTTTTCAGCACGCTTTCTTGCTTCAAGAACAATCTTATCAGCTTCATCTTTAGCTGAAATCAACTTATCTTCATATTCTTTCTTTTTATTGTCTGCATCTTCATTGGCTTTCTTAGCCTCTTCAAACTGTCCGTTAATCTTATCTTCTCTTTCTTTGATTACGTTTAGTACAGGCTTAAATAGAAATTTTTTAAATATAAAATAAAGCACTAACAAATTGATTATTGTAAATACAATATCCCATACACCCAGTTTAAGCATAAGCCTTCCTGCCTTTCTTTACTATACTTATTATTTTAAAAGAAGGATGATTAACAATGCGATAACGAAACCGTAAATAGCTGTTGCTTCTGCAAGAGCACATCCTAAAAGAAGTGACTTACTGATTTTTCCTTCTGCCTCCGGCTGTCTTGCAATTGCATCACATGCTGATGCTGTCGCTTTACCGATACCTACACCTGCTCCAATACCTGTTAATACTGCTATACCTGCTCCTATTGCTACTAATAATGATGTTGACATAATATTTTCTCCTTTTTTTCTTTTTTTCAATCTATTTTTAATCAGTTGCTTCCTTAATAAATAATGCCGTCAGAAATACGAAAACGTATGCCTGTATCAACCCGTCAAAAATATCAAAATAGCAACTGAATATCGCCGGAATAATTGCCGGTACAATAATCTTAATCAGTTCCATAATTACAAAAGATCCAAGAACGTTACCGAAAAGTCGCATACATAATGATAACGGCTTAATAAATACTTCCAATATATTAATTGGTAATACAATTGGCATTGGCTCTGCAAAACTCTTTACCCAGCCTTTCGTTCCTTTCTTTCTTATCCCTGATACTTCAATAAGGATAATACTCATAAGTGCTAATGCCACCGTTACATTCATGTCCTTTGTCGGTGGTTTAAAACCTAACAGCCCAATTAAATTTGCTATTCCTATGTATATGGCAACCGACATCAGATAAGGAATGTACGCCCTGCCGTTTTCCCCTATAATTCCTTCAAAGAAATTATAGAGTCCCTGAACCGCTGTTTCCAGCACAAGCTGTTTCTTACCGGGATTTTCCACTTTTAGATTTCTTACTAAAAGCACGCATATCAGAAAAATTACTGCTATAATAATCCAAGTTACAACAACTGATTCATAAATAGGAATTCCTCCAAATATTGGGATTTTAAAAACTGTCTTACAGTTTAATTCTTCAAGCAATTCATTAACTATACCATTCAACAGTTTCACCCCTTTCAAATATAATTGTTTTTTAACGTTTGTAATTATACGACCATATCCTGGAATATGTAAAATACATATTTGATATACTCATTATATCATTGTGATATGTCTGTTTTTCTGTTATAATAAATTACTGTAAAAACAATCAAAAATAGAATTTTAATGGTTATTTTTACCATAATTTTTACAAATTCACTTTTTTATTTTCTAAAAATAACAAAAAAGTTGTGATTTTTTATGTAAATATTCAATATTAACTATATATTTTAGTCATTTTTTTATAAATGTTTGCTTTTTGGAGGTTATTATGATTACGTATGACTATTACAGAATATTCTATTATGTGGCAAAATACAAGAGTTTCACTAAGGCTGCTGAAATATTACATAACAACCAGCCTAACATTACACGAACCATGAACAATTTAGAGCAGGAGCTGGAATGTAAGCTTTTTCTCCGTTCCAACCGTGGTATTACCCTTACTCCTGAAGGAGAAAAGCTTTACCGCCACGTGGCAATTGCCCATAAACAACTTACCATTGCGGAAGAGGAAATACGACAGGACCGAAATTTGGAAAACGGTACAATATCCGTTAGTGCCAGTGAGACTGCCCTTCGCCTGCTACTGTTAAATAAACTGGAAACTTTCAGAGAGAAATACCCTAAAGTAAGAATTCGTATTTTAAACCATTCTACCCCTGAGGCAATCCGTTCTTTAGAAGCTAACCTTATTGACTTTGCCGTTGTTACAACACCATTAAAACTTAAGAACACAATGTTAAAAATTCCTCTGACTTCCTTTAAAGAGATTCTTATATGCGGTCCAAAATACAAATACCTTACCTCAAGAGAGCATAGCCTTAATGATTTAGCTGATATCCCTCTTATAACACTTTCTGAAGGCACGGGAACCTACAAATTTTACAATCGCTATTATATAAGGAATAATATTCCATTTAACCCGGATATGGAAGTTGCCACAACCGACCAGGTTCTTCCTATGATAATGCACAATATGGGCATTGGCTTTTTCCCGGAAGAACTTGCCGGAGAAGCACTTGCTTTAGAAAAGATTTTCCGGATTGAGCTCACACAAAATGTTCCCGAACGCGAAATATGTCTTGTTGTAAACAAAAATAGTGCCATGAGTTCCTCTGTCAGAAAAATAACAGAATTTTTAAAAGAACCTGCCGGTTATAATTTTTAGTATCATATAAATAGGTAGAAACCGAAAATAATAATGCCGATTTACTATATAGGCTGCATATAATTAATCAATATTTTATTTTTTTCGGTTTAAGGCTATTTTTCAATTTTCTATTGACAAACCTTTAGAATGAAACTACCATACCTATTATAAAGAAAAAGGAGGCATTTCTTATGAAATTATGGAAAAAGGCATTAAGCCTGACACTTGTTTCCGCATTAGCATTTACTATGACTGCATGTGGAACTTCAAAAAAAGAAACATCAAGTTCAACAGACACATTTAAAATTGGTGGTATTGGACCTACAACCGGTGATGCTGCAATTTATGGAACAGCCGTAAAGAACGGAATTCAGCTTGCTGTCGACGAAATCAATGCAAATGGTGGAATTGGTGGAAAGAAAATTGAGTATAAATTCGAAGATGATCAGAGTGATGCTGAAAAATCTGTAAACGCTTATAACAGTTTAAAGGACTGGGGCATGCAGATGCTCGTTGGTACAGTTACATCTAATCCTTGTACTGCAGTAGTAGAAAATACGCACAATGACAACTTATTCCAGCTTACACCTTCTGCAACTGCTGTTGAATCTATTCAGTATGATAACGCATTCCGTATGTGTTTCTCAGACCCTAACCAGGGATTAGCTTCTGCTGACTATATAGCTGACAAGAAAATTGCCACTAAAGTTGCAGTAATATATAACAGTTCTGATCCTTATTCATCAGGAATTTATCAAAAGTTTGCTGAAGAAGCAAAAGCAAAAAAATTAGACATTGTTGCAGCTGAAGCATTTACAGCTGACAGTAAAACTGACTTCTCAGTACAGATTCAGAAAGCACAGAGTGCCGGTGCTGAATTAGTATTCCTTCCTATCTATTATCAGGAAGCTTCATTAATTCTTGCTCAGGCTAAGAAAGCCGGATTTACTCCAAAGTATTTTGGTTGTGATGGAATGGACGGAATCCTTGCTCTTAAAGGATTCGATAAGAGCCTTGCTGAAAACTTAATGTTCTTAACACCATTTACGGCTGATGCTAAAGATGATGCTACGCAGAAGTTTGTAAAGTCTTACAAAGAAAAATTCAACGATACACCTATTCAGTTCGCAGCTGATGCTTATGACTGTGTATACACAATCAAGGAAGCTGCTGAAAAGGCTAAGATTACACCTGACCAGAGCATATCAGATATCTGTGATGCTTTAAAGAAATCAATGACAGAAATCAAGATTGATGCTCTTACCGGAAAACAGATTACATGGTCTGCTGATGGCGAGCCATCAAAAGAGCCTACAGTCGTTGTAGTTAAGAACGGTTCTTATGCCGTACAGTAATAATAAACTATTATATTTATTGTAATGCAATATAGTCTGTATGAGTATTACTATACCCGTACAGACTGTATTTGCATTTAGAAAACCTTTTAGATAAATGAAAAAGGAGGGAAACATGAGCTTTATATCTTATCTTATTAACGGATTAAGCTTGGGAAGTGTTTACGCAATTATTGCTCTTGGATATACAATGGTATACGGAATTGCAAAAATGCTAAACTTTGCCCATGGAGATGTAATCATGATTGGTGCCTACATTGCATTTCTTTCAATGACGAATGCTGGATTGTCACCTCTTATTGCTATCCTAATATCTATGGTTGCCTGTACTGTTTTCGGACTTGTTATTGAAAAAGTTGCTTACAGGCCCCTTAGAAATGCATCATCTTCTTTAGCAGTTTTAATCACCGCCATTGGTGTTAGTTACCTGCTTCAGAACGTTGCACTTTTGCTCTTTGGAGCTAACGCAAAAACTTTTCCAACAATTATTTCATGGAAAGGTCTTACTCTTGCCGATGGCAAATTAACTATTTCAGGCGAAACTATAGTTACAATTCTTGTTTGTATTATTATTATGGTTTTCCTTATGTTATTTGTTCAGAAAACTAAACCCGGACAGGCAATGCGCGCCGTGTCAGAAGACCGTGGTGCTGCATTACTTATGGGTATTAATGTTAACGGAACTATTGCTCTAACTTTTGCAATTGGTTCAGGACTTGCTGCAATTGCAGGTGTCCTTCTATGTTCAGCCTATCCAAGTCTCACCCCTTACACTGGTGCAATGCCTGGTATAAAAGCCTTTGTTGCTGCGGTATTCGGTGGTATCGGATCAATCCCGGGAGCTTTAATCGGTGGTCTGCTTCTTGGTATTATCGAAATATTCGGTAAGGCATATATATCATCACAGATGGCTGACGCCATTGTATTTGCCGTATTAATTGTTGTCCTTTTAGTGAAACCTACAGGACTTTTAGGCAAGAAAATACAAGAGAAAGTGTAGGTGGATTTTATGTTAAAAAAATTTTTTAAAGAAAGAAGAAATGATTTAATCACCTACTTTATCGTAATCGCAACATTTGTTGTAGTACAGATATTAATTGATGCGGGATTTATTTCTTCTCTTTTTCAAGGGTTAATGGTTCCTATCTGTACTTACATTATACTGGCAATTTCCTTAAACTTAGTAGTTGGTATTTTAGGGGAATTAAGCCTTGGTCATGCGGGATTTATGTGCGTAGGTGCATTTTCCAGTGCATTTTTTTCTAAAGTAATGCAGGATGTAATCACAAATGCATCTCTCAGATTTTTCCTTGCGATGCTGGTAGGTATAATTGTTGCAGCTGTATTTGGTTTAGTAATCGGTATTCCGGTTCTCAGACTTAATGGCGATTACCTTGCAATCGTAACTCTTGCATTTGGTGAAATTATAAAGAACCTTGTAAATATTTTATTTATTGGCAAGGATTCAAAGGGATTTCATTTTTCAACAAAAGATGCATTATCCCTTAATATGGAACCTGACGGTAAAGTAATTGTCAACGGTCCTCAGGGTATTACAGGTGCTCCAAAGGATGCTACATTCTTTATTGGTTTCATACTTGTACTTATAACATTATTTATTGTTTTGAATATTATTCATTCAAGGGACGGTCGTGCAATTATGGCAATCCGTGATAACAGAATTGCAGCCGAATCTATTGGTATTAACATAACAAAATATAAATTAATGACATTTACAATATCAGCAGCCATGGCTGGTGCTGCCGGAGTTCTCTACGGACACAACCTTTCAAACCTGACTGCTAATACAAATAACTTTGGTTATAATATGTCAATTAACATTCTGGTATTCGTAGTATTAGGTGGTATCGGAAACATACGTGGCTCTATCATCGCCGCTGTTGTTCTGACCGTACTTCCTGAGTTACTTCGTGGATTGTCAGATTACCGTATGTTAATTTACGCAATTGTACTTATTGTAATGATGCTCTTTAACTGGGCTCCTAAGGCAATTGAATTCCGTGAAAAATATCTTTCATTTGGAAAGAAGAAAAAGGAGGCTGCAAAATAATGGATAATTTATTAGAAGTAAAAAATCTTGGTATTTCATTCGGTGGTCTCCGTGCAGTTAATGAATTTGATATAACTATCAAAAAAGAACAGTTATATGGTTTAATTGGACCAAACGGTGCCGGAAAAACTACTATTTTCAATCTCCTTACAGGGGTATACAAACCAAGTAACGGAAAAATTCTCCTTGATGGCGAGGACATCACGGGAAAAAGCATAACTGACATCAGTAAAGCCGGTATTGCAAGAACATTCCAGAACATCAGACTGTTTTCCCAGTTAACTGTTCTTGATAATGTTAAAGCCGGACTTCACAATAAACATTATTACTCCACATTAGACAGCATTCTTCGTCTTCCACGTTTCCACAAAGTGGAAAAGGAAATGAACGAAAAGGCTATGGAACTTTTAGATGTATTTGGTTTGAAGGATGATGCAAATGTATTAGCCCAGAATCTTCCTTACGGACAACAGAGAAAGTTAGAAATAGCAAGAGCTCTTGCTACTGAACCTAAACTTCTTCTTTTAGATGAACCGGCTGCCGGAATGAACCCTAATGAAACAGAAGAATTAATGGAAATGATTAAATTTGTAAGAGACCATTTTCACATGACAATTCTTCTCATTGAACATGATATGAAACTTGTCAGTGGTATTTGTGAACAGCTTACTGTTCTTAACTTTGGTGAAGTTTTAGCTTCCGGCGACACTTCAACAGTACTTAATGATCCACCGGTTATCAAGGCATATCTTGGAGAATAGGAGGAATTTGTTATGGCAATGCTTGAAGTAAAAGATTTAGAAGTATATTACGGAATGATCCAGGCTATTAAGGGGATTTCCTTTGAAGTAAACAAGGGTGAGGTTATTGCCCTTATTGGTGCAAACGGTGCCGGTAAAACTACAACACTTCATACTATTACAGGACTTTTAGCTCCTAAACATGGAGAAGTTATTTTTAACGGCAAAGACATTACAAAAATTCCTGCCCATAAAATTGTATCTATGGGTATGGCGCATGTTCCTGAAGGAAGACGTGTTTTCGCAGAACTTAGCGTTTATGAAAACCTGAAGCTTGGAGCCTATACACGTAAAGATAAATCAGGAATTGAAGAAGACTTAAAAAATGTTTATGAGAGATTTCCACGTCTGGCAGAAAGAAAAAATCAGCCTGCCGGTACATTAAGTGGTGGTGAACAGCAGATGTTAGCCATGGGACGTGCCTTAATGTCGCATCCGTCTATTATTTTAATGGACGAACCTTCTATGGGACTTTCACCTATACTTGTAAATGAAATTTTTGATATTATTCAGTCTATCAGCAAAAGTGGAACTACTGTTCTTCTTGTTGAGCAGAATGCAAAAAAAGCCCTTTCAATCTCAGACCGTGCTTATGTTTTGGAAACAGGCAAAATTGTCTTGGAAGGCAATGCAAAAGATTTATTAGAGAATGATTCAATCAAGAAGGCTTATCTTGGTGAATAAATATATAAAGGAGGGGATTTCTATGGAACACGTTGTTATCACAATTTCCCGTCAATATGGCAGTGGTGGAAAAACTATTGCTGCTATGCTTGCAAAAAAGCTTGGAATTAATGTTTACAGTCGTGACATTCTTCGTATGGCTTCTGAAGACAGCGGTATAAATGAGAAACTATTTGGCATGTCTGATGAAAAAATACGTCACGCCGGTTGGTTTCATACTTTAAGTCATCCTTATGACGGTGGTCTTATTCCACCGGAAGACAAGGAATTTGTGTCTGATGACAATTTATTCAATTATCAGGCCAAAATTATCCGTGAACTTGCAGAAAAGGAGTCATGTATTATTGTTGGTCGTTGTGCCGATTATATTTTGCGTGACATGCCAAACGTTTTAAGCGTATTTATCCACGCAGACAAAGAATTTTGTCTGGAACGTTCAATGGAAAGAAACAGTATGACAGAAAAGGAAATGCAGAAGTATATTGACCGTACTAACAAATATCGTTCTGATTTCTACTACTATCATACAGGCCGCAAATGGGCTGATGCGAGAAACTACGACTTATGTTTAAACAGTGGAAAACTGGGATTCGAAAAGTGCGTGGAAGAAATAGAAGCATACGCTAAAATTCGTTTGTCATAGTTGTGTCTGGAAACGGAAGTGAATGATTTAATTGACATTCGCTAAGAGTTAATATATTTATTAATACAAAAAACTATAAATTTATATGGTACCGATGCAATTCATGCAGAATTCCTTATGAATTCTGCACTCAGTGCATCTGAAAAAGTGATTTGGTAATCACTTTTTCCCCATGTGAATTTATAGTTTTTTTGCATTATAAATATTCGTAACTCTTAGATAATGTCACTTTATATCATTCACTTCCGTTTCCGGTCAAAAAATAGATAATGAATTTCTCCAGAATATATACGCTTGTTAACACTTCCTTTATAACCATAATTGTGTAAATATTAAATATTATTGGTTGTGAGTTAGTGGTTTTGCCAGTTGATGTGTTCGCCGGTTATTAATGGATATCTTGTAAGCATTGTACCTTCAAGATTTTCCCTATGCATATCTACTGCTGTTATCTGATGGTTATCGTAAGTTGTATAGTAATATATGCCTTTAGTAGCATTACAGCATGACGTGTATAGAGTTATCTCATATTTACCTTCGTCTACTTCACAGCATCCACGTTGCTGATCAACAGAGTTAAGAATGTGGAAAAACTGACTTACACTTTCCTCTTCCCCATCACCGGATTTGGAATTTATTTTAGTAAAGGCAACTTTTGCAAAACGTGACGCAGATGATAAGTCTCCCGGCAGTCCTAATGCTCCCATGCCTCTGCTATAAGTTTTCAGATTTAAGTCTTTGGCAAAAGTATTTTCCGGCTGTTTCGGTGACAAATTCATATAATTATTTAACTGGAACATCTGTTGTGGAAATGGTGGATTGTTAGTTAATACTCCCACAGGATTGTCATATACATGTAACCCGTCAGCCATTGATTCTACAGTAATAGATTTTGTTTTGTCTGCTATAATCCAATGAAGTTGCGCAACAGGAAGCTGTTCACTATATGGTGTATTTACAAGACTGATTCTGTTAAGCATCTTTTTTGCCTCATCCACACTTTCGCACTGCCCCAAAATCCATGGTATAAATTCAAACTGACACACTTTATCAGTATCATTATCTGCACTTTCAACATCCATATAAGTTGCATTTCCCACAAAATTCAGTCCTGCCATTCCAAGACCTTTTTCATTTATTCCATCATAATACAATGGATAATCATTTACCACATGTGCCATTCCCATAATAGCATATTTTTGCTGTACTTTATCCGTATGTCGAAATTTAAAATTATAATTTCTCGGAGTTATAGTCACCTCATCACCATAAGAAAATTCATAATCTAATGTTCTTCCGAAATAGAAATCCTTTGTTTTATACGTTGCTGCTGTACACATATTAATTAACCCCCTTCACTTTGCCATCGTTTTTATCTTCAAGAACCTTTATTGCATGATACAGAAATTCATTTAAAGGAGTTTGCACACCTGTTTCCTTTCCAAGTCTGATAACTGTTCCTGCCAGCATATCTTTTTCTGTCTTTCTTCCCGCCAGTATGTCCTGAAGAGTAGATGGTTTATTCTTTTCCGGCACAACCTTCAAAAATTCCAAATGATCCTTAGCATAATCCGGGTCAATCATGATGCCTTTTTTTCTGGCTATCTGAATAACCTCATCAGCCACCATAAGTCTTAATTGATTGGCATCATTACATGACCCCCATGCTCCAAATGGTATATCAAGAATTGCCGCAACCTGATTTTCACTAACGTTGCATACATATTTTTCCCAAATAGCTCTGTTCATATCCGGACGAATCTGATATTTTATGCCTGCCTCTTCAAAAATTCCCTGTACTGTTTTGACTTTATCTGAAAGTTTCTCTAAATCATTTGTTCTCTCACCAAATTCCAAAAATGAATTATCAGGATCAAAGCTGACTTTATTTCCATCCTTTACGCTGCTTACTCTCATTAATGAGTAAAGAACTTTATCCCATCCGTATTTTTCTGCCACTACATCTTCACTTTCCACACCATTTAGCGGAGCCATAATTATTGTGTCCGGTCCGACCTGATTTTCGATGTCTTCAAGTGCCTGCTTTAATCCCGTCATTTTGGTAGTAATAATAACCAAATCTGCAGGTTCAGTTTTTTCATCCGGTGCCACAATGTTATAAAATTCACGGGTTCCGTTAATAACCATTCCTTCTTTTTTAAGAGCCTTTGCCCGTTCTCCGCCTGCTATAATTCTCAATCCGTCATTCAATGCCGGCAAAAGACTGTCTGCAAAAAATGCTCCAATTGCCCCTAGTCCTATTATTGCTACTGTGTCAATCTGCTTCATTTTCATGTCTCCTTTCGTTTTTTTATCTGTTTGTGTATATTTTAACAATCTTTTATTAAAAAAGCTATTTATGCTTATATTTTGCGATTATTTCGTTAATGGTATTATAATCCCTTTCGAACAACTCTTCACTTATCTGACTGTGGAGTGTATTCCAATCAACCTTCTCCATAATTTTGTTAATAACAAAGTCCTTACTTCTCTGTTTATATTTAGGCATATTATTGATTTCCTGTAAATGAGCAAGCTCAGGTCTCCATAATATGCTTAATTTTCTCTTCATTTTATAGGTTTTCTGTGCCCTTTTATTTTCGGAGGGTTCCCTTAACACGAGAAAATCAATTCCCGCTTCCAATTCTTCAGCAGATATTATTCCCCAAAAATCCGGAACATGTTCCGCTGCGTGCCGTGCATGGGTTGAACCAACAACAAGATAATTAAAGTCAAAAAAGCGATTGTAATCTTTTACTTGTCTTTCAAGTCTTGCATATGTGTCCGCATCACTTTTAATTTCTATTCCAACCAGAGAGTCAGGAAGCACTACCATTACATCTGCCCTGGACTTTGCAATCTGCTTTTCTTCAATTATTCTGATTTTATCAAATTTCTCTTCCAGAAACTCAAATAACGGTTCCCTTATGTCCTGATCTCTCAGCATATCAACCTCCGATATTATTTTTTAATTATAACAAAAAATTTTGTATTAAAAAGCAGGTGCAAAATCTGCACCTGCTAATATTTAACTTATAAAAGTTCTATTTCACATTCTGACTAAATCTGTGGTCCTGCTGAAACTAAAGCCTTACCAACTTCATTTCCTTCGTATTTAGCAAAGTTCTTGTTAAATCTTTCTGCTAAATCCTTAGCCTTAGCTTCCCATTCTGAAGCATCAGCGTAAGTATCTCTAGGATCAAGAATTGCAGGATCTACGCCCGGAAGTTCTGTTGGAACTTCAAAGTTGAAGAATGGAATCTTCTTTGTTGGTGCATTTAAGATATCACCATTTAAGATTGCATCGATGATTCCACGAGTATCTTTAATTGAGATTCTCTTTCCTGTTCCGTTCCATCCTGTGTTTACTAAATATGCCTTAGCACCACTCTTTTCCATCTTCTTAACTAATTCTTTAGCGTATTTTGTTGGATGAAGCTCTAAGAATGCCTGTCCGAAGCATGCTGAGAATGTAGGTGTTGGTTCTGTAATACCACGTTCTGTACCAGCAAGCTTTGCTGTAAATCCTGATAAGAAGTAGTACTGTGTCTGTTCAGGTGTAAGTACAGATACCGGTGGTAATACTCCAAATGCATCTGCTGAAAGGAAAATTACATTCTTTGCTGCAGGTGCTGATGAAATAGGACGTACAATATTTTTAATATGGTTAATTGGATAAGAAACACGTGTATTTTCTGTTACACTCTTATCTGCAAAATCAATCTTTCCGTTAGCATCAAGTGTTACGTTTTCAAGAAGAGCATCACGCTTGATTGCATTGTAAATATCAGGTTCTGAATCCTTATCTAAGTCGATAACCTTAGCGTAGCATCCACCTTCGAAGTTGAATACGCCGTTGTCATCCCAACCGTGTTCATCATCACCGATAAGGAGACGCTTAGGATCTGTTGAAAGTGTTGTCTTACCTGTTCCTGAAAGACCAAAGAAGATTGCTGTGTTTTCACCGTTTAAGTCAGTGTTTGCTGAACAGTGCATTGAAGCAATTCCCTTAAGTGGAAGATAGTAGTTCATCATTGAGAACATACCTTTCTTCATTTCTCCGCCGTACCATGTATTAACAATAACCTGTTCACGACTTGTGATGTTGAACATAACTGCTGTTTCTGAGTTAAGTCCTAATTCTTTATAGTTTTCAACTTTTGCTTTTGAAGCGTTATAAACAACGAAATCCGGTTCAAAATTCTTAAGTTCTTCAGCTGTTGGCTTAATGAACATATTTGTTACAAAGTGAGCCTGCCAAGCAACTTCAACGATGAAACGAATTGCCATACGTGTATCTTTGTTTGCTCCACAGAAAGCATCTACTACATAAAGCTTCTTATTTGAAAGTTCTTTAATAGCAAGGTCCTTTACAGCAGCCCAAGCTTCTTTACTTGCCTTGTGGTTATCATTCTTGTATTCATCTGATGTCCACCATACCGTGTTTTCTGAATTTTCGTCTTCAACGATAAATTTGTCTTTTGGTGAACGACCTGTATAAATACCAGTCATAACATTAACAGCACCAAGTTCACTTTCCTGTCCTTTTTCATAACCTTCAAGTTCTGGTTTTGTTTCTTCTTCAAATAATGTTTCATATGAAGGATTGTATACAACTTCTGTTGTACCTGTGATACCATACTTGCTTAAATTGATTTCTGCCATTGTTCTCAAACCTCTTTTCTTCTAAATATAGTAATATAATGAATTCCTAAGAATTAGGATTATTATATCAATTTAATTATACATATTAGGAATATTGTCAATTTATATCAAAAGACCTTAACTCCTACCTTTGTATTATACATATTTGACCGATAAAATCAACAAATTTCACAGTATTTTAAAATTGTGAATTATTTTAAGTCATTCTCTTTTCTAATTATTTATTCCTTTAGAAATTGCTGTTGCAATCTTATTCAAGCTCTTTTTTGAATAATTACTTGCTTTGTCCCCGACTTCTAAATCTACGGATGGAATTGTAGAATATGATGTTTGGGTCAGATCTATGCCCATACGTCCGCTTCCATACACTTTCACACCTAAAGATTTCATTTTAGATACAATGCCTTTTCCCAGTTTTTCATGCTTTTTCCAGTTTTTTGACACCGGATACATTTTTTTGTAGGAACTTACATTTGGAACCCCAATATAAAATGCTCCTTTATTTGAACTTGATGAATCATAATGTATAGAAATATGATAATGAGCATTGTTATTTGCCATTACGGTTCTTGCAATGTTATCAAGTCTGGAATCAGATGTTTCCCTTACCATCAACACATTGTAACCCGCTTTTAGTAATTTTTTCTTTGTTATAAGAGCAAGTTCAAGGTTTGCTGAAGCCTCACTTTTTCCATTATTTAATGAAGTTCCACCATTTATTGATGTAGCTGTCACAGCCCCTGAAGCAGTACTTCCACCTGTTACCTTTTTGCTTCCGTCAGGATGGCATAGTGTCTTTTGCCTCTCTCCTCCTGAAGTTCCATGTCCTGCATTTACACATACAGTCTTTTTTTTGCTTCCCTGTGATCTGTATAGTATAGCTGAACCTGTATGTATTTTTGAGAATTTGGCAAACTCCCATTTTGGATTCCATCTGATAACAGTCACACTTGGACTCCATAATGAAAAGTACTTGTCTTTTCCTATTTTCCTATAGCCTCTGACCCTGATGTAATAATTCTTTTTTGTCTTACTAACATTTATTTTTGTCTGTTTTTTATTTTTCCCGGCATTCTTATTTTTGGACTTTTTAAAGTCAGATTGAGTACTGTATTGTATCTGATATCCGTCAGCATTCTTTATTTTTGCCCACACAACATTTATACTGCTATGTTTGTCAGCTGCCAAATTAATATCTGACTTTTTTTTTGCAAAGTTAATGCCTTCCCTGCTTCGTCCGGCTGTCTTATTATTATTTACCTTTACTGTTGTAGTCTGTTCTACAACCTGAGTTTCCTTTAGAGCTGTTGTGCTATTGACGGTAGCATTAACCAGATTCAAATTACTGCTATCTTCTCCAATCATCACCATTACACTTATTGCCCCTGTTATAACCAGAACCATAGCCAATAATAATATAACTCTTCTTTTTTTCATAACTTTCTCTCCATTCTGACATAATAATTAAATGCTTCAAAAAATACTATTTTCCTTCAACATTTATAGTATAACACATATCATGCCATTCTTCATCGCCCCATACGGAATCTGATATACCAAGATCCACAAATCTCATTTTTTCATACATTTTAATTTTTCCATCAAGACATGTTAGAATTAATCTCTTTCTGCCTTTTTTCTCTTCTCTGCACAAATAATTAAATACTATTTCTGTTGCCAGTCCCTGCCCTCTATATTGAGGAAGAACATCAAGCCCCAACAGCATAACATTCTCCCCATTTGGTTCGTTTAAATCTGCCTCAGTAAAAAATTCATCTCTGAACTTTCCTTCATTTGTAGCAATGCCATTTAAAAAACCTGCCATTTTTCCTGTCTCTTTGTCTATTGCAACCAAAAACAGTTCCGGAACTTTCTCAATTCTGTCCTTCATATGGGCTTTTGAACATGCCTCGTGAGGCGGAAAACATATCTGTTCTATTTCCACTGCCTGATCTGCTTCATCCTTATGGATATCTCTAAATTCAAATTTTTCATTTAATCCTCTGTCTGCATATCCGTTTTCTCTTAAGTACTTTTCAATATTCTTCATTTACTTAAACCTCATTTTCTTATTTTCTATGCCACAATGTCAAATTGTGAATTATACAAGTCTGCATAAAATCCGTTTTTCTTCATTAACTCATCATGAGTTCCCTGCTCTATTATATCTCCGTCTTTCATAACAAGTATTATATCTGCATTTTTGATAGTACTCAACCTATGAGCTATAACAAAGCTTGTTCTTCCCTTCATGAGATTATCCATGGCTCTCTGAATTCTATGCTCTGTTCTTGTATCTACGGAAGATGTTGCCTCATCAAGAATCATAACCGGATTATCTGCAAGTATCGCTCTTGCTATAGTAAGGAGCTGCCTCTGACCTGCAGAAACATTAGATGCCTCTTCATTTAATTCAAAGTTATATCCTCCCGGCAATGTTTTTATGAAATGATGTGCGTGAGCAGATTTAGCTGCTGCAATAACCTCTTCATCTGTGGCATCTAATCGTCCGTATCTGATATTTTCCATAATTGAACCCTTAAATAACCACGTATCCTGAAGTACCATTCCAAAAGCATTACGAAGTTCATTTCTGTTGTAATACTTTAAGTTATGTCCATCCAGCTTAATTTCACCAGAATTAACATCATAAAATCTCATCAGCAATTTAACCATGGTAGTTTTTCCGGCCCCTGTAGGTCCTACAATTGCCACCTGCTGACCTTTATTAACATGTGCATTAAAGTCATTTATTATAATGTTATCTTCGTTATAGCCAAAATGTACATGTTCAAAATCAATAATTCCCTCAACATTATTAATTGATACAGCATTTTCTGTTATCTGATCTTCCTCCGCTTCATCTAAAAATTCAAAAACACGTTCTGCTGCCGCCATCATTGACTGCATCATATTGGTAACCTGTGCTATCTGCTGAATTGGCTGTGTAAAGTTCTTAACATATGTTATAAATGCCTGAATGTCACCAATAGTTATGGTTCCGTTAATAGCAAGGAATGCTCCCAAAACTGCCACTCCCACATATCCTAAATTTCCAACGAAGGTCATTATAGGTTGCATCATTCCTGATAAAAATTGTGATTTCCATGCAGATGCATATAGAACATTATTTGTATTTTTAAATTCATCAATTACATCCTGCTCTTTTCCAAATGCCTTTACAACAAGATGCCCTGAATAGTTTTCCTCAACCTGACCGTTAATATGTCCCAGATATTCCTGCTGGGTTTTAAAGTATTTCTGTGAACGCTTCATTATAAAACTTATAAAAACCAGACTTACAGGAAGTATTAACAATGTGATTAAAGTCATAAGCGGACTAATAGTCAGCATCATAATAACAACACCTATCATTGTTGTTACCGAAGTAATAAGCTGTGTTACACTTTGGTTTAAACCATTTCCCAATGTGTCCACATCGTTTGTAATTCTTGACAATACTTCACCATAAGTTCTGCTTTCAAAATACTTCATTGGCATCCGATTAATTTTTTCAACAATTTCCCTACGGAGTCTGTAGCATAATTTCTGTGTTATGGTGGACATTGTATAACCCTGTACAAGGTTAAATAACGAACTTATCAGGTATAATCCTAAAACGATAAGTAAAATTCTTCCTATATAGGTAAAATCAATGCCACCGGTACCTGAAATCTTTGCCATTAGTCCCTGTGCCAGTCTTGTCGTTGCCTTACCTAATATTTTAGGACTTACAATAGAGAACACTGCGCTGGCAACGGCACATAACATTACCGCAAAAATCCCTATTTTATATCTTCCGGCATATTTGATTAATTTTTTTGATGTTCCTTTAAAGTCCTTGGCTTTTTCACCTGGCTTACGATTCATTCTAGGCATAATCAGTCCTCCTTTCCTTCTAGGCTTGCCTGAAACTCTGCTTCAGAAAGCTGTGATTTTGCAATCTGCATGTATGTTTCGCAGGACTTGACAAGTTCTTTATGTGTTCCTTTACCTACTAGCTTTCCATCTTCCAAAACAAGTATCTTATCTGCATGAAGAATTGTGCTTACTCTTTGTGCCACGATAAATACTGTTGCGTCTTTGGTTTTTGGCTTCAATGCCTTTCTAAGCTCCGTATCTGTTTTAAAATCAAGAGCGGAAAAACTGTCGTCAAAAATATATATCTTTGGATTTCTGGCTATTGCCCTTGCTATGGAAAGTCTCTGTTTCTGTCCACCGGAAACGTTAGTTCCTCCCTGAGATATAGGGCTGTTATATTTTTCAGGTTTGTCATTAATAAATTCCGTAGCCTGTGCAATCTCCGCTGCTTCTTCAATTCCCTTTTCATCAATTCCCGGAGCTCCATAAGCAATATTTGAATTAATATCTCCTGAGAAAAGAATTCCTGTTTGTGGAACATATCCTATCTGTGAACGCAATGTTTCAACTGATATATCTCTAATGTCAGTTCCATCAAGTGTTATAGAGCCCTCAGTTACATCGAAAAATCTCGGTATAAGTTTTGCAAGAGTGGATTTTCCACTTCCTGTACTACCAATAATGGCTATGGTTTCTCCCGGTTTTGCCTCAAAATCAATATCCTCTAATATATTCTCTTCTCCATCCGGATATTTAAAATTAACATGATTAAATTTAATAACTGCTCTGTCTGCTTTTGCAGTAACTGCATTTTCTTTATCTTTTATTGTTATTTCAGTAGTAAGAACTTCATTAATTCTGTTAGCTGCAACAGCTGCTCTTGGGAGCATAATAGATACCATAGTAAGCATCAGGAATCCCATAATAATCATCATGGAATATGTGATAAACGCTGTCATTGCGCCAACTTCCATTACACCCTGATTGATTTTTTTAGCAGCAACCCATATAATCAATACTGAAACGCCATTCATTACTATCATAAGTGCAGGCATCATAAATGACATCGCCCTGTTAGTAAACAGCATTACCTTTGTTAAATTACTGTTAGCCTCTTCAAATCTCTCTTCTTCTTTTTTCTCTCTACTAAAAGCTCTGATAACTGAAAGTCCTGTAAGTATTTCCCTTGAGACTAAATTTACTTTGTCTACAAGTTTCTGCATTATATTAAATTTTGGCATCGCCACTACCATAAGCACTGCAATTATGCAGATAACTGCTGCAACAGCCACCACTATGGTCCATTCCATACCTGAGCCATAATTTACTACATTAATAACACCACCAAGTGCAAGAATCGGAGCATAAAGCACCATTCTTAACAACATAACCGTAACCATCTGTATCTGCTGCACATCATTAGTACTTCTTGTAATTAATGAGGCTGTAGAAAATTTGTCCAGTTCTGCATTTGAAAATTTCATAACCTTTGTGAATATTTTTTCTCTAAGGTCACGTCCCACACCGGCAGCAACTTTTGATGCAAAAAATCCTACAAGGATTGCAGCCATAACCATAAGTAAAGTCATGGAAATCATTTTTCCACCTGTCTTTAACATATAATCCGTCTGTAACTTATCCACATCTATGCCACAGGCTTTATATTCTTTCTTTGCAAAGCTTTTAGCATATGAACTTATGGTGGAATCACCAAGACCTGATAATTTCTTTTCAAAAACTTTTCTGAGATCATACATCAGAGTGTCACTTTTTGGATCTACTCCAAATTCAGTAAGCCTATCAGCCATTGCTTTTTTCTCTTCAGGTGTCTTGTTCTTCACATTGGAAGTATCCATATTTTTAAACTGAGAATTCTTCTGAGAAGACATCATATAATAAACTGCAACAACATTTCCAAATTCGTTATCGAGTTTTTCCCAACTTTTATTATCTGTGTTCTTTAACCTATAAGTGTTATCACTTTCAATATTTTCATAAGCATCCTGCCATTTTGAAAGTTCTTCTTCGTTCATAAACATTTTTATTTTATTATAGCTTTCACCGGTAATATATTCCGGAACTTCATGATTCACTCCACCATTAACAATCCCTACATCTATTATATTCGATGTATAATCCGGCAAAGACAAGTCACAATATGCCTGCACTACAAGTAATGTAACAATTAACACTACAAAATACCAATATTTTTTGAGGTTTCCAAAAATATGTTTCATTATTGTTTTCCTTTCTTTTCACGTTCTTTTTCCATTATTTTCCTGCTTTTCTTTAGAATTCTAAGGAGTTCTTCAGTATCCTTTTCTCCTAATTGTTCCAAATACCATGCTGTCCTCTTTAACATTTCCTGCCGCTTTTCATTTACTTTATTCCAGCCAATGTCAGTTAAAACTATATTAATTTTTCTTCTGTCGCCCTCATAATTCTTTCTTTCAATATAGCCTTTTTTTTCAACTGCCTTTAAAAAAGCCGCAACTCTGGCTGCGCTTACCCCTGCATCTCTTGCTATTTCGTTAGGCATAATTCCATTTTCACAATGAGCAATACATTCCAGCATTATAGCCTCTCCATGAGCCATCTTATGAAGTCTGTTACTCATTTCCGATTCTTTAGTCTTCATGTGAAAATCCATTAATTCCCTTGCTTTCTCTTCATAATCCATAGTATCTCTCCTTAACATATGTACAATTCATATTTATATTCTAATATTTGCTAACACTATTAATTATTAATATCGTTAACTATTAATAGTGTTAACTATATTACATCTATAAAATTAAAAAGTCAACAAAAAAAGAAACAAATTATAAAATCTGTTTCTTTATACATTTATTTTTTTAATATATTGCCTATTAAAATAAATATAATAATGATTATTGCCAAAATTGTTGCAGTTCCAAAACCAAAACCTAAAAAGAATTTTCCAATCTGTGCTCCACTAACTGACCATTCAAAGGATTTATTCTGTGTTATTGAAACGATTAGTTCCATTACCAGCATTACTAAAAGGGCAAAAAGTGTAAACAGACTTCCGCACACACCTGCCACCATAAAATACGCCTTAATAAGAATAGCTGGTAATTTTTCATCTTTTGAGATTCTAACGCGCTTCTTCCCGCTCTTCCCAAGCCTCTTTCCTGAAGAAATTTTAAGAACATTCGTGCAAATTGTTTCTACATTATAAGACTCCACTTCCACTAATTTTTTTATGGACTTCCTGCAATACAAATCAAATAAATCTTTAATGTCTTCCCTTTTATATTCTTTTTCAGACATTTTAACAATCAAAAACTGCCTGTTAACTTTTGTTACATATTCATCTGCTTCACCATAACTTTCAAAGCATCTGATTATTAATATTTTTTTCTTTTCTGTCTTTTTAAATTCAGGATATTGTCCTTCATATCCATTCTCATTAAAATAATTTTCAATATACTTTATGTCCTTCTTATATTCTTCACCAACATTTTTTGAAGGATATTGGGAAGATGCATCCTTTAAATCATTATATAGTGCCTTATAAATTCCTTTTGATTCTCTTTTATTAAGTTCCTCAGCAAACATTTCAACCAATTCATATCTGTCTGTTTCATTAACAGGCGTATTACCTTGTTCACTTATTCCCATAGACTGGAAATATTCCTGTGCCAGATTTAACAGTTTCTCTGTTCCATTTTTTTCTATGTAGTTAAGAACCTCTTCCTCTTCTTCCCCGGACATCACCATATTCTGAAAATAATCCGGCAAAAACAGCATGGACTTTGCGATAGGTAGTAAATTCTGCTCTTTATCATTCAAATACTGCCTCCCAAAATCATTTTTTTGAAGTATCTCATCCAATGCCAACTCTATTTCCAGCCACGGAACTGACTGTGCCATAAATATAACCTTTTTTCCAAAATAATCGTATAATTCAGGTATCAACGCCTCATCATTCTCTATCAAACTATTAATATTATCCAAATATTTTTCCAATTCCGTTACCTCGTTTATATTTGTCTGAATGTTATCATATCCCTTTTCCGTGCTCAATACAAGGATGCACCTGAATTTTATAATTGTATGGTATACTTACTTGTATTAATTTTTATTTTGTTTTTTTGTAACGAAATGAACTTTATTTACATTAACCTATAGAAAGGAGTTTTCTGACAATGAAAAATGATTTATCCTGTGAAGTTGTTAAAGATTTACTTCCGTTGTACATAGATGACCTGACAAGCGATGTTACTAACGGTGCCATAGAAGACCACATTCATAGCTGTTCACAATGCAGCGAGGTCTTAATCAGGATGAGGGAACCGGAAATTTTCCCTGAAGATGGATCTGCTGATATTGATTTTTTGAAAAAAAACAGAAAGATAAATAAGCGAAATATACTTATCGGTATTATTGCTACCTTTGTAATTGTTTTGACAGACTGACCCATAATAACAAAACCTATAAATACAAACTTATACTTACTGGAAGAAGTCCAAACGCTGCCTGCGACAGCCAGTACACAGTTCTTTCCAACGATAAAAATCTTACTTTTGAGGCAGTTAACCGCAGTATTTACACCAGTAATTCAGACCAGTTTTTGGATCCCGACGTAGCTGTCATAATCGACATGAAGACGCTGGACAAAGGACTTAAATAAAAATTTTGAATATAAAAAAGCAGATAATATTGTTTATAAAAATGATTGGCAGTATTTCGTTAGCTTTGCGAGCATAGCGACCATTGCCGAAGCACTGTTCGAAGCTGCAAAGCAGCAAGTTTGCGTAGGCGATGGCTCATAGGCGGCGCAGCAAAGGTAGAAATACAACATATTTTTAAAACAATATTATCTGCTTTTTTATATCCAAAATTTTTATTTATGGTCTTTGTCCCATTGCACCTTCAAGGGTGATTGTTTCACCACTCATATATTTAAAATCAGGGGATGCCAGTTGTACACACGGACGTCCGATTTCTTTTTCTACATCTCCAAAGTGTCCCATTGGTGGCATTTTTACATTTGCCTTGAATGCGTCAGGATATGCTTTTTCAAAGTTCTCTAATTGAGCCGTCCATGCCAGTGGACATACTACATTTACATTTATACCATCTGCAGCCCATTCAGTAGCTGCAACCCTTGATAATCCTCTTATGCCCTCTTTTGCTGCTGCATAAGCACACTGACCAAAGTTACCAAACAGACCTGCACCTGAAGCGAAATTGATAACGCTTCCCTTTGTTTCTTTCAGATATGGGTAGCATTCTTTCATATAGTAGAATGCCGCATATAATCCTGAATACATAGCAAGGTCAAACTGTTCTGTTGTATGATCGGCAATGGTTACTCCTGAAGCTGATGCCTGAGCATTGTTTATCAGTACATCTATGCGCCCGAATTCATCTATTGTCTGTTTTACAACATTTGCAACTACCTTTTCATTATCTGCTTTGGAATTTACATCCGCCTGTATAGGAAGTACTTTAATTCCATACTTACTTTCTAATTCTTCCTTTGCATCCGTCAGTTTCTTAACATTACGACCTGTCAAAACCAGATTAACTCCTTCTTTCGCATATGCTGTAGCTATTCCGTATCCAATTGAGCCACAACTTCCATCACTTAAAACGGCTCTTCCTCCACCTGTTATGATAGCGGTCTTTCCTGCTAAAAATCCCATAATATCAGCTCCTTTCTTATGCCTTTATTCACTTCAAAGAGTACCACACTTTTATGGGTTTTACCATTCAATTTTGTTAAAAATTATGTAAAAAAAAGACATCTCCCAAATAATATATAAATATCTATCGGGAGATGCCTCTTTAATATATTAAAATTTATTTAACTCTAACTTTTACTGCCTTTGACCATTTACCATATACCCTTGTTTTTCCATCAAGTGCATATGCTCTAACCTGAACATAAAGTTTTTTCTTGTTAGCAAGCTTCTTATTCTTAATTGTAAATTTAACTTTATTATATGTTTTCTTTACAATTATTTTTTTAAATTTCTTACTTGTAGAAATTCTTACCTCATATCCCTTTGAGTCTGCTACCTTCTTAAATGTAATTTTAATCTTCTTTGCAGCGTTTTTCTTTGTAATCTTTTTAGCAAGTTTAACCTGACCAGGCACCTTAACTGTTGCTTTTGCCTGATTTCCTACAGTAGTTGTCGGTACTGTAGTTGCATTGTTCTTTGCAGTAGTTGTTGGCACTTCTGCCTTTGGTGTTGTTGTTTCTTCTACACTTGGTGTTGTTGATTCTTCTACACTTGGTGTTGTTGATTCTTCTACACCTGGTGTTGTCGGTTTTTCTACACTTGGTGTTGTTGATTCTTCTACACCTGGTGTTGTCGGTTCTTCTACACCTGGAGTTGTTGGTTCTTCTGTCTTTGGTGTTGTTGTTTCTTCTACAGCAACTTTTTCAAATGTTAATGTAAATTTCAATATTGTATTTTCCGGAACGCTTCCTAAATTCATAAAGATTGTTGGATAGTCAACCTTTGATAAATAATCAACAGTAAGACTATGTGTTCCTTCTTCAAAAGTAACTTTATTGTCAGCACCAGCTAACTGAAGGTTTGCTGAAAATTCTTTTGATGCTGTATATTCAACTTTAACTTTATAAGCTGTTCCTTCAGGACCTGCTTCTAAAGGTCCGATTAATTTGCTTTCACCGGGAATTCTTGCCTGTGTCTGCCAATCCCCACCACCTGCTGCAATAAAATTAAAGTCTGCAGTTACTGTGTTGCCTTCAGCAGTTCCTTTATACTTTGTATTACCATTAGCTGTATAGAACTGCCATGGTAATGTTGTTGTCCAGCCACCCTTCTTAGTTAAATAGTAGCCATCTTTGTCAACTGTCTGTGGTGTTGTTGCTTCTTCTACAAAATTATCTGTTACTGATACTTCTGTAATATTAAACAATGTATCAGATTCAACACCCTTCATATCCAATAATACAACTGCTGTGGCACCACCAGCTGTGAATGTTCCTTTTATTGTGTTTTCGCCGGCTTTGAAAGCATGATCTAATTTATCTGAATTAGAAATGTTTTCCTTTGAATATAAAGTGCCTTCCTTGCTGGCTGTAAACTTCACTGTATACTGATATTTAGTTTCTGCTGTAAGACCTGTTATTTCAGGTGAGATAACCTGAATTCCCCAATCATTTCCTGATGTCTTTTCAACATATAAATCAAGCGGATCTGTTAATGATGTTCCACCCTTAAATGCACCTGTACCAGCTGTTCCACCTGCTCCTCCAAAATAGAACTGCCATTCAGTTCCGTCAGGTTTATAAGCATCCTTTGTGTTGTCAATTTCTGTCATTCCTTCAGGAATAGCAGCTTTAACGTTAGCCTGATATTCTGTAAAACTTGCGAAAACCATCGCAGCAACACAAACATAGGCTAAAATCTTTTTAGTTAATTTGCTAAAGTTCATAATTATCTTTCTCCTTTCAACCTTTTTACAAACCGATATCATTTTACCACTATATTTTTTCATATTAAGGGTGTCATTTTTTAGTAAGGTATCATTTTTATATTTGTACAAATGCAAAAGTGCTGTCACATCATTATTATTTTTCACACTGATGTAATAGCACTTTTTAATAATTTAAATATTATTTAGTTTTTTTAGATACTTTATTTGACCATTTAGAATAAAGCATTTTTCCTGCTGCTTTTCTGTATGTACGTATTCTCACGTAATATTTCTTTTTACTTTTAAGATTTTTAATTGCTTTTGAATTTTTTTTAGGACTTCTTATAGTAATTTTTTTAGTATTTTTTTTTGCAAATTTTTTGCTTGTAGAATACTGTATTTCATAGCCGGAAAATTCACCTGATATTTTTTTCCATTTTATAAGTAAAGACTTTTTCTTACTTTTTATAGTTGTTATTTTTGTCTTTCCTAATGCTGTCGCCTTTGCCTGTACATCATTTGCCACGGTGGTTTTTATTTCCGGCGTACCTTTAGTTGGTGTTGGAGTCTCCATTGTGGTCCCTGTAGTGGGCTTATTGGTTGGACGGTTCATTTCTTTTTCTACTTTAATTACTGTTTTATTTCCTGCATAATCCATAACTAAAACTTCTAAACGGTTACGCTTCATTCCTGACACATCCACTTTAATATTCTTTTTACTTAAACCTTCCAGTGGTTCACTAATATTACTATAATCTGTATCATCATTTTCATAAACATTAAATCCCATTAAGTTATTGTCATCTTCCAATGTCATTTCAAGGTAATCTTTTCCTGCACTTGTGCTGTATTTTAAACCTGACACTCTTGGTGCACTTTTGTCTATAATAAATGGCATTACTATAGTCTGAGTCTTTTTCGCACCAAAATAATCTAATTTAGCGCTTATCTCTGCATAATACTTTCCATCCGGACAATTAGTAAAATAGTCATTATATAAATCCATGCAGCCAGCAGTGAATTTGCTTAAAATTGCATTGCTTTCAACCTCTTCTTCATATTTTTCAAAGTAATCCGCATCAGGCTCTACAACTTCCCCTTTTTCATTTTTAATAGTATATACCACATCTTTACAATTACGAATCGGTGTAATATTTATACACAGGTTATCCTGCATATCATCACCATTAGGAGAAATAGCAACATATTCTTCTTTATCATATGTGTCATCTTCAGTATAATAATTTACTCCCAATTTCTGACAATTGTCCACAAAGATTCCCTCTTCATTGTAATCTCCTGTACATTGGTCATAAAAACTTCCAAGAAATGTTTCCGGCAATTTTGACTCTCCACTATAATACGTTGAATCAAAAATCGGTTCCGACTCCCAATCTCCGTAAAATCCCATAAATGGCATACTTATATCTGATGATGAATCATTTGCATTCGTCAACTCAATAAATCCATCAATATAAAATCCATTGATGAACACTTCACTATTTTTCTCCAGCCATGTTTTGTCTAACAAAACATCAACTGAAACTTCTTTACTCTCTCCTGCCTTAACAGTAATGGTCTTTGGAAGTGTGCTATCTTTTATTTCCAGTGGCACCTCATCTGCCACATATACTTTTCCGGTGTTCTCATCTTCATCATAACCGTCCGTAACTATATTCAAATTAGTACTTTGATAAGTTACATCATGGTCTGTAATATTATTGATTTTGAATTTCAATGTAAATTTTTCAGAAATTCCATCTCCAAGGCTTAATTTTGCCTTTCCATTATCACCAGTGAAATAACTTGATAATTCTGTTGCAGCTTTTAAATTCAAAAGTCCTGCTCCCTGTAATCGTGCAGCATATGGTATTTTATCTGTCTTATTTCTATAAAGAATTTCTGCACTACTCATTAATAGACTTTCCATAATTTGATTTTTTTGTATTGCATCTTTTCCGAATTTATCTCCTAAATATTGTGACAACAGTAATACTGCACCTGCCACATGTGGGGATGCCATGGAAGTTCCACTATATACTGCATACTTGCCATTTGATACTGAAGAATAAACTCCCCCTCCTGTTGCCGTTATGTCAGGTTTTAAACTCAGGTCATCACCTGCAGCATAAGATGAAAAATCGCTAACTGTCTTTCCATCAGAATAATTTTCCTTGCCACCATTCCAATATGTAATATTATCAGCAGATGCCACAGCACTTACTCTACTACTATTAGCCGGACTACCCGATGTTGAATAATCAATCATTTCCACTTCAGGAGTATTTCCTGCAATTCCTCTGGCAGTATTTCCTGCTGCAAACGATACATATGTACCTGCATCCGTAAGATTTTCTATTGCTTCTTCTAAGTCATTTTCGAGAGCAGCGTAATCCATTCCCCAGCTACAGTTCACTACATCAATTCCCATTTTTGCAATATCATCCATTGCTGCTATGGCTGCTGCATTTGACATATCCGATATTCCAAAGAAAAACAATTGTGCCTGAGGAGCCACACCTATGGCCTTTTTTCCATCCGGCGTTGTTCCACTTCCTGCAACAATCCCACTGACATGTGTACCATGGCACTCTTCATCATTATTTGTATTGCCTGTTTTTGTTGAATAATCATAGGCAAAAGGAATTTTTGAAGAATGATAAACACTGTTTACTGTTGATGAAGCATTTAATCCCATATTGTTTACCATATTTTTAACATCATTTTTTGAATACTTTGGATTTTCCGGCTGACCCGAAAAATTTCCATGCTCAACATCCAGTTCGTTGTCAATGACTGCCACTGTCATCCCTTGTCCCAAGTATCCTTCCTTCTTTAAAGCATCGATACCAAGCATATTACAACAATCATCAGATATTGACATTTCATTGGATGCACTACCCCTGTTTTCTGAATATAGTTTTAATTTTTTTGCAACTGAAACAGCCTTAACACTTGGAAGCCTTTTAATCTTTTCTATATCCGACTTCTTTGCTTCAATTGCAAATCCGTTAATTACTGCAGTATACGAATATTTTAATTTTATATATTCATTAATATCATTCTTAATGGTACTTTGAACACTGCTTTGGGTTCTCAATATCTTTCTGGATTCCTTTAATCCTTTTTTTGTTCTAAGATATTCTTTTCCCCCATTGGCAATATCGTCCTTCTCCAATACTGCACCATCCTTTAATCTGACAATTAGTGTTACCTTCTCATCATTTTTCTGATTATTTACTTTTTTTGTTGCCATTGCAGGCATGGACGTTCCTATCAGTATCACCGACAATACCAGACTTACAATTGTTTTGAATATTCTTTTCAACTTCTACCTCGCTTTCTATAATTGAACGATGAAAACAAAAAGAGTCATTAGAAAAATCTGACTTCTCTAATAACTCTCTTCTACGTTCATATAACTGTCCCCTTTATGTTAAAATCGTGCCAATAAAGTATATTGCGATTTTAACATAAAAACGTAATATTATAAAGGTCTTTATATTTACATATATTATAATAAATGTGCTCTAAGGTCTTCGTCACTCATTTCACTTAAATATGCTGGTGCAATATCCAGCACTGTCTTACACCCCTTCTGGCCTTCATCATATAAACGTTTCGCCGCTCTTGCATATGCAATTAATACACTTGTTGTGAATTCAGGATTTGAATCCAACTTAAGACTATATTCGATAATATGATTATGTTCTTTGTTCATTCCTGTCTTTCCTGAACGGATTACAAATCCACCATGAGCCATTCCACTGTGGTTCTTTTCTAATTCTTCTTCACTAATAAAATGAACTGTTGTATTATAATCTGCAAAATAGTTTGGCATTTCTTTAATTTCTTTTTCTACTGCCGCAGCATCTGCTCCATCTTCTAATACAACAAAACATTCTCTCTCATGTTTTTCTCTTGTCGTAAGTTCAGGATTTTCCCCAGATCTTACTCTCTCTAAAGCGCTTTCAACAGGAATCGTATACTGCTTTGCATTCTTTACACCTTTAATTCTACGGATTGCATCTGAATGTCCCTGACTTACGCCCTTGCCCCAGAATGTGTAATCCTTTCCATCAGGAAGAATTGCGTTAGCATAAACTCTGTTAAGTGAGAACATTCCCGGATCCCAACCTACTGAAATAATTGCAACCTTTCCTGCTTCTTTAGCAGCCTTGTCTACTGCTGCAAAATGTTCAGGAATTCTTGCGTGAGTATCAAAACTATCTATTACGTTAAACATTGAAGCAAACTGCGGAGTCTGTACAGGAAGATCTGTAGCACTACCACCACATAAAATCATAACATCTATCTTGTCTTTCCAGTCTGCTGCTTCATCAACATTACATACCGGAACGTTTTCTGTGAGAATTGTCACATCTTTTGGATTTCTTCTTGTAAATACCGCCACTAACTCCATGTCTGCTGCTTCTTTTACAGCGCATTCAACACCTTTTCCAAGGTTTCCATAACCTAAAATACCTATTCTTGTCTTCATTTCAGTCTCCTTCTTAAATATCTTTACTTAAATCTCATATAATCCCATACTGCAAACTGTAATATGGTTTAAACTTTTTCCACAAGAAATTATAATTTTTTTCTTTCTGTTTGGCAATACCCTTGTTATTTATCTGCTAATATCTTGTCGTCCTTCTTCTATTCCCATTTCTATTTCGTCTTCAATCCATTCACTTAAACGCATATACTCTGTCCTCCATTCAACACTCGATTTAACTCGTTCAACTTCTGACTTGAGTATAGCAGAAAACGGTTCGTCGGTAAACTGACCCTGCACTTGACATAATACCAAATGCAGGTTTTATTATTTTATCATCCGATTCCACCAAGTATGGCTCCTGCCACAAGGGCTATAAATGCCAATGGAACCAGAACATATCTTCCAAGGGGTATAAACCATCTGCCTATCGGTTTATTTTTTCCTTCATTTACTGCGCTAATGGCAAAGTCCTTTCCTGCAACCCAGAAAAACATAATTGCTGCCAGCATTGCTCCCAATGGACAAATATAAATTGATACTGCATCCATCCAGCCGGAAACAATTCCCTGTATAACGAGAGCTACAATACAGCCTATTAATCCTATGCACCCAACAGCCATAGGTCTTTTAAGTCCAAGCTTCTCCTGCAATGTTGCTACTGGAGCCTCGTATAAGTTTACCAATGAACTCATGCCTGCGAAAAGCACGCAGATGTAGAATATAATACCAACAATTTTTCCTCCCGGCATTCCATTAAATACATTTACGATATATATAAACATAAGTCCCGGACCACCTGAAGAAAGTTCTGCGCCTCCAACTGCCATTCCCGGAATAATTACAAAAGCTGCAAGTAATGCTGCCAAAGTATCAAATATTGCTACATTTCTGGCTGAAGTCACCACATTTTCTGATTTGCTCAAATAAGAACCGTAAATAACCGTTCCGTTTCCTGCTATGGATAATGAGAAAAATGCCTGACCAAATGCATAAATCCATAAACGTGGGTTTAACAATCCCTTAGGATTAATTGTAAATATGTACTTATATCCGTTTGTTGCTCCCGGAAGTGTAAAAATATAAATTCCGAGACCAAGAAACAGAACAAAAAGTAACGGCATCATAATTTTGTTGGCACGCTCAATACCACTTGCAATACCAAATGCCATAATTACTACTGTAACAATTACTGCAATAATAAGCCACAGATTATTTCCAAATTTTGTGGCTGTGTCCGCGAACATCCCACCTATGTCATTCATATCTTTTCCCATACCTGCAAGCTGACCTGATAATGCAAGAAATGTGTATTTAAAAATCCATCCTACTACAACGGTATAACCAATTGCCAATGCCAGTGAGCCTACAACAGGAATTAGCCCTATGCCCTCACCTATTTTTTTATTACCCGTTCTTACTTCCGTACATTTTCCAAATGCAATAATAGGTCCGCCTTTTGCGGCACGTCCAAGTGCCATCTCCTCAATTACTCCTGAAGCTCCAATAAGAATTACAAACAAAACATATGGAATCAGAAAGGTCATACCTTCCCAATCTGAAACCATATACGGGAATCTCCATATGTTTCCCATTCCTACTGCCGAGCCAATACAGGCAATTACAAACCCTGTCCTGCTTTTAAAACCATCCCTCTTTTTTTCCATTAAAATAATTTCCTTCCTTATTATCATAAAGACAATTATACAATATCTCCCCCTTTTAGGGAAAGATTTATTTTATTGTAATTGTAAGTTTAAATTATGCAAAAAAATATATGCACCTTAATATTTTAAAGTGCATATACAATCAATCTATATAGAGTTTTTATTATTTTGTTTTTCCAAACATCCACGCTGAAATAGCAGAAACCATTGGTACTGTAAGTATTATTCCAAGAGTTCCCGATATTCCCTTTATAACTTCAATTCCTATGGAATACATATTAACAATCTGTAAGTACGGCATTATATATGCATATATTAATATCATTGTATTTATTGCGCCGCCGGTAAAGGCCAATATTAATGTATTGGACATGGTTCCCATCATGTCTTTTCCTACGTGTATTCCTGATTTAAATAATTCTTTTGTTGTAAGCTCCGGACGTTTGTTATGTATTTCTTCCATTGTAGATGAAATTGATACAGCCACGTCCATCACTGCTCCAAGAGAAGCAATCAATATTCCTGAAAAAAGCACTCCCCCTATTTGCAGTTTACTGTTTTGGGAAACATAAACCATAGTTTCAATATCTTCTATATTAAGTCCTGTTATACGCGTCATTTTTCCAAACAATGTTGCAAAAATTCCTGCAATCAAAACGCCTAGAATAGTTCCTATCATGGCACACAGACCTTTTTTGTTATAACCGCATATCAGGTATATGGAAACTATAGTTATGAATATTACCACTAGAACAGCTGCCCAAAACGGAGACCACCCTATATACATCAGAGGTATGTACAAATATATTATGCACACAAAAGTAAATATCAGCGCCAGCATAGATTTCAGCCCACGTTTTCCTCCTACGGCAAATAACGCTATTGCTAAAAGAGCTACTATTCCCCATATAATATTTCCTCTGTCATATCCATATATACTTCCTGACAATTCATCGTTGTAGCTGCTAAGTTGAACTATTACTTTAGTTCCCTTAACACAATATGTTCCATAAAGGTATCCGTTCATGTTATTAGCACTGCATATTTTACCTTTATATTTGCCCGATTTAATTTTAACCTTTACATTCTGACTTCCACCATTTACTTTATTATCTGTTGTATTATCCTCTGTTATTTCTACTACTTCGCCTTTGACAAAGTTAAAATTATCATCTGATAGCAAAGGGACTCTGGTTACCCTTGAATTGAATAACCAAAGTCCTGCTATGAATAATATGAGAAAGACAACAAATATTATATTTGAATATTTCTTCATCAATTACTCCTCAATTCTTTAATAGATTGTCTATTTTGTTTTAATCTTTAGTAAGATTTTACTGTTTCCAAAACTTATGGTAACTTTTACAGCCTTTTTGCTCTTTTTCAAAGCTTTGATTTTACCCTTTTTGGAAACTTTTACAATCTTTTTATTTGAAGTTGTATACTTAACATTCTTTGCTTTAACACCATTCACTGTAAGTTTTAACTGTAATGTTTTTCCTGGCTTTAATGTAATTGTCTTACCTGACTTAACAACTTTCTTACCGGCCTTTAAAGATATTTTCTGAACAGTATTAGTATTTTTACCATCATCTTTTTTTACTACCGGCTTCTTCTGTAAACCTAACTTTGCCTTTAAGAGGTTGTTGTAATTATACTCAAATATCTTCTGTTCAATAATAAGTTTGTCATTCATTGTTTTGTCTAACAATGTTGAGAATCCTGTCTTTAAAGTAGTTGTTCCGTCGTTTTGATAATCACCCTGGGCATAGCCGTAATAATTAAGCATATCCTTACCATTGTCACCATCATTAGTCTTATCATATACTTTTGCAAGTTCTAATGCGCCTTTATCCTCACCTGTATATTTCATAAGATTTTTTGCGCTGGCAATTGCTTTTTGAAGTGCATTCCATGAGTCTGCTGTATAATCATCATTTTTAATTTTTTCTGATTCACTTATTAACTCTTTCATGGAAATATCATCATTTGTTTTATAAAGTGTATAGTCGTCTGAATATTTATTTCCGTTGTAATCATATGTCTTTATAACAAATGAATTATCTGTAAAATCAATTGTTGAGAATGTTGGTATCTGTGTATTAGAACGTTCTGCAATGTAATACTGCTTTGTTGTTGCCAGTTTATAGAACTTACTACCACTGGCTGAGCCTGCTGCAATGTAAAGTGTTCCTTCCGGATTTACTGCAACTGAGTTTCCGTAATTAATTGCTGTACCGTCTGACATCAGATATGATCTTGCGTATGAGTGGTCATGACCTGTTAAACATACATCAATTCCAAATTCATCCATTAATGGTGCAAATAAAACTCGTAAGTTAGCACCGTCTGTATCAGAATGTGGCTGACCTGAACCGTAAATGTCGTGGTGGAACATAACTACTTTCCATTTAGCATCCTTATGGCTTGCTACAGCCTTCTTTAATAACTCTCTGTGCTCTACTGTATTTCTATTGTTACTGTTCAAACTTATAAACAATACATTTCCATAACTGAAGTAATAATCTGATCCTGAATTTGTGCTTCCTAATTTGTCCTCTGAGTTAGGATTATTATAATGGAATTTATAATCTGTACCTTTGCTTTCATGGTTACCGATTGTTGTTGCCAAAGGCAGATTTCTCAAAATTGATGGATATGTAAATCCTGCATATTCGCTCTCTCTTACATTCTTTCCATCTGAACTGTCTGTTCCTGAATAATCAATCTGATCTCCTGCTGACAATATAAAACTTGCATTTGGAGCTGTTATCTTTGACTGTTCAAGAGTTTTACTCCAGTTATATGTATCAACCGCAATGTTTAAATCATCATCTGTTCCCTGTCCCTTTGAACCTGATGCTCCAATCTGCGGGTCACCTACAAGAATGGTCTGAAAATCAGATGTCTTTTTTGTGGTGTAAGCCTGTGGTTCACTCCAGTCCGGTTTATTAACATCATCTGTATAACTATAATAATAAGTAGTATTTTCTTCAAAATAATTTTCTATGGCAACCTTGTTTGATGCCTTGTATGTATTTTTCTGGTTTGAACGGTTAATTTCTGTTGCTGTTCCTTTAAATTCCTTTGCATCACTCAAATCTGCTTTCTTACCAACCTTGACTGCCGGTGCTCCTTTTTCCAATGAATACCATGCAAATCTAAGCCCTTTAGCATTTTCTCCCGGTGTCAGAATAATCTTTGATGAATCATATGCTTCACCTTCTCTTGTAAGGTTTCCTTCTGAATCCTTTATATTCCATGTTTTATCTTTCCAATCACTATAATCTGATATATTCTGTGTATCAGTAAATAATGTGCTGCTTCCACTTGTTTCTCCGTATGCAAATACATTCGTTGATGCTGATGTAGCCGCTATTGTTACTGCCATAGCAATTGCTGCCATCCCTGCAATGTTCTTTTTTCTCATTTAGTTTCTCCTTCTGCCATTACGGCTTGTACAAACATGCACTCTGCAATCTGTGCATTTCCAATTTTATTCTTTTCTGATAAGCTTATCGATTGTTATTCTATATGGGGAATGTTAAATTGTAAGAATGGGTTATATTAAATTTATGTAAAAAGATGGTGGGCTTTATAAGTTGGTAAGACCGGGGAGCGACATTTTTTCTTGATTTCCCTTCTCTTGTTGTAATTGAACCCTTTCATACTGAATTAAGAAGCCGGATTGCCACAAAAAAAGCAAGTAAGTGAATTTATGTTGTAATTCGCTTACTTGCCTATTAGAAATATGTGGGATTACAAATCACACACAATACGTATAATAAAATTATCTCTTTCTCTATTCATCAAAATATCCAATATATTCAACCTTGTGCTTTCCTTTTGGAAACAGGTATTTATACAAATCCACAAAATAATCGTCCGTCATGCTGGCAATGAAATCTATTACAATGTCCTCCGGAGTATTATTCTCATAATCATTCCCGGAATAATAGCCTGCCAGTTTATTTACATAGGATATATGATGCTTGTAAATAATAGAATTTTTGTTATGTGCTTTAGCATCTTCTAATAATCTCCAATAAATTTCTTCCATCATTGGATTAATTTCTTCATCATATACCCTTTGTACTTTCTTATTTCCATAAATCATTTCGTAGTTTTCGCTTTTTCCCTTGGAAAACGCTTGGAAAAATTCTTCATCCATTTTCAGGTAATTCTTGCCGTAGCTGTTTTCAACAATATTTACAATCATATTGTTGATTATTTCTGCGTTAGTGCTACCGATTTTTCCACCAAAGTATTCCGGCTCACTGTCAAATAAACCTAATTTCTGTGCATCCTGACGGTCCTTTCCTAAGTATGCGATAATGTCTGAAATGCGCATTACGCAGGCCTCCAATGTTGCCGGTACAAGTTTTTTGTTGGCTTCTGCATTTACATAACATTCTTCAACTTTTTTATCAAAAGTTTCAAAATCAGCATATGGATGGGGCATGTATTTTTCCAATTCCATTTCCCCATTGTGGCACACAATGCCATCAAGTGTCTGCATGCTGAGATTTAATGGAAAAATTTTATCTAAAACCCTTACACTATGTACATTGTGATTGAAAAAACGTCCCGTGCTCTCATTGTATAATTCATTTAACTTTCGCTCGCCAGCATGTCCAAATGGAGTATGTCCAATATCATGACCTAAGGAAATCGCCTCGATTAAATCTGTATTTAATCCAAGCAGCCCCCCGATATTTCTCGCAATTCTGGATACCAATTGCACATGACTGGAACGTCTTGAAATATCGTCATTTTTATATAAAGAAAATACCTGAGTTTTGTCTGCATATCGATTATACATAGGTAAATGCATAATTTTTTCACAGTCACGGACAAAGGAGGGACGCAAAAGCTTGTTCTTATCCCTGTTCATATTTCTACGAAGCACATCCTCGTTGCGAAATGCATAGGGATTTACCCAATGGGATTCCCGGTCCGCAATTATTCTTTTCTGTAATTCTTCAGATAAATCATTATAGTTTGGCATTTACCCTACCTCCATTTAAGTTTTTCTATATTTTAGGTGTAAACTCTGTACTTTTTAATTACAATAAAAGTTCTCTAACCATCTTAGCATCAAAAGTAACTGATTTAACATTATTTACTTCTATCTGATAGAGGGCATTTGCCGTAATGTGTTCTGCTGCCTGCTCTAAATCTCTGATACCACTTGTGTTCTTGTAAATGTCAACTACTGCATCAATTGCCTCAGAAGTCATAATGCACTCATTCTCTTTTAAGCCAATTCGCTTCAAAGTCTTTGGCAAAGCAAATTTACTGAAAATAATTTTCTTTTCTTCTGTTGTGTAATCAGGTAATTCAATTACTGCAAATCTTGACATAAGTGGTGCACTAATCTGTGATTTGTCATTAGCAGTAGCAATTGGATATACGCCAACTGTCGGAATCATGCATTCCATATAGTTATCTGTAAATCCAAGATTATCAAGAAGTGTCAGTAAGACATCTGCCGGATTTCCTTTTCCGTTCCCTGATGTAGCCTTGTCTAATTCATTAATAATAAATACAAGGTTTGACTCACCAGCCACCGAAAAAGCATCCATAATGATACCCGGTTTTGCATTTGTATATATACGTGAACTTCCTGTCAACTGCTCAGGATCATTGATAGAACTCATATCCAAAGTTGTCCATGGCAATTTTAAAATACGGGCAACTGCATAGGCAATCTGTGATTTTCCCGTTCCTGCAGGTCCTACCAATAAAAGACCATATGCAGGAAGTGTATGGGTACGGTTAATCTGAATAATCGTCTCAATAATTCTTTGCTTTACTTTTTCCATACCATAAAGCTCTTCATCCAAAATCCTTCTTGCTTCATCAGGATCAATTGCTTCAAAATAATTATTTTTCCACTGAATGTTCATCATTATGGAAAGTGCTCTCTGGGCATGATGTCTCTCTTCCTGAGATACTTCACTGGAACGGGCAACTGCCAGATTTCGGCGTGCCCAAAGACGTATATTATCAGGTAAACTTCTTCCGGCACAGTTCATAAAATCAGTAATGCTCTGAAGGCTTGTAAGTTTCATGCTATCGCCTTCCTCTTCCTCATCTTCATCAATAACTTCCTCTGCAGGTGGATTACTTGCTAACAGTCTTTCAATCATAAACTGCAGAAATCCGTCTTCGGCTGAAAGTTTTGTACCGCCCCCAAAGGCTGTCTCACGAATCTTATATACTGCATATCCCTCTTCCTGATTTTCACCTGATAATCTTACATTAATATGATTTTCACCAAGCCATTTAAGAAGGCTTACAAATCTTGAATCTATTTTCAAAATATCAGCACTTACAGTTCCATCTTCTTCATTAAATTCAAAAGAAGTCCTTTTGATAGGATTTGTAAACACACCACTTGAATGATGCTTCCACTGACGGTTTTTATTGTCCAAATACATTATAGGTGCATCAGCTGATGCAACACTGTTATTAGAACGAAATGTTGTGTATGTACATACACCTTTTTTGTTGTCATCCGATGTACTATTAAAATCAAAAACTGCCATAGTTATTCTCCTTTTGTTTGTAAAATTAGATTTTACTTCTAATATCTATTATCATAAATTCTCGTTGACTTCTTCTCACTTCTTGGCAAATCTCCAATTGAAACAGGCTTAATATTTGCAGCAATTCCAATTTTGTTTTTGAAAGCTGTTCCTATTTCATATTCCATTTCGTAAGGGTTTGCATCATCCTTGATTTCAACGAATAATGTAAGGATGTCCTTTCCGTTTAAGTGGTCTATCATAACCTGATATTCGCTTGAAGCACCCTTGATGTCTTTCAACATTTCTTCAATCTGAGATGGGAAAATATTAACACCTTTAACCTTAACCATATCGTCGGTTCTTCCTAAGATAACATCAATTCTTGGGTATTTTGAACCACATGGGCAGTCTCCCGGAATAATTCTTGAAAGGTCATGTGTACGATATCTGATAAGAGGTGCGCCTTCCTTGTGAAGTGTAGTAATTACAATTTCACCGATTTCTCCGTCAGGAAGATTTTTGCCAGTCTTAGGATCAACGATTTCTATGTATACGTAATCATCCCAGTAATGCATTCCACATTCATGATCACAACTTATTGCGATTCCCGGACCATATACTTCTGTAAGTCCGTAAATATCATAAAGTTCAACACCAAGTTCCTTTGCGATTCTCTTTCTCATTTTTTCGCCCCAGCGTTCAGAACCTATTATTCCTTTTTTCAGTTTAACCTTGTCGCCTATTCCTCTTTTTGCAATCTCTTCTGCAAGTAATAATGCATATGATGATGTTGCACATAATACTGTAGATTCCATATCAACCATCATTCGCAACTGCTTGTCAGTATTTCCCGGGCCCATAGGAATTGTCATGGCTCCAAGTTTTTCAGCACCGTTCTGAAACCCAATGCCGGCTGTCCATAGGCCATAACCCGGTGTAATGTGTATTCTGTCCTTTTTAGTTACTCCTGCCATTTCATAGCAACGGGAGAACATCAAAGCCCAATCATCAACATCCTTCTTTGTGTATGGAATAATTACAGGAATACCTGTTGTACCTGAAGATGAATGAATTCTTACAATTTCTTCTTCCGGAACTGCACGAAGTCCCAGCGGATAAGCTTCTCTTAAATCTCCTTTCCATGTAAATGGAATTTTTTCAAAATCTTCCTGAGATTTAATATCATCTACATTAATTCCTTCCAATTTTTTCTGATAAAAGCAGTCCTGACTTGTAAGTCTTTTAAGCTGCGCTTTAATCAGTTCAAACTGTTCTTCTTTCATCTTCATAATTTTTCTCCTTTTTATAACTCATTTCAATTTTTTTATCTTATTTATACCTTAATCCGTAGCCATAAGTGCCTTAACATTAATTTCCAAAAACTTTGGATTAAGTTTTGTTTCTATTGCTTTCTTTAATTCTTCCTTCGTTATTCCCAATACATCACTGCCTGATGCTGCACCAAGAAGTACAACATTTAATGCCTTAGGACTTCCCAGTTCCTCACAAATCTTTTCACCATCCACAGTAATAAGATTAATATTTTGCTTCTGTAAATAATCTATCATCTCCTTACCGTCATAATGAAGGCCCAGACTTGCAGTTGTTGGCATTACCGGTTTTGTGTTAACTACAACGGTGCCACCTTCCTTTAAATAATTTAAATTTCTAACAACCTCTCCCGGCTCGAATCCGATTATTATATCGGCTTCCCCTTCCGGAATCATTGGGGCTTTTATATCATTTCCAATTCTTACATGGCTCACAACGCTTCCTCCACGCTGTGCCATTCCTATTGTCTCTGCAGTTTTTGCACTTAAACCTTTATCAATAGCTGCCTGGGCAAGTAGCTTTGAAGCCAACACCGTACCCTGACCGCCTACTCCACAAAGTAAACAATTCATTTTTATACCAAACCTTTCATGCACATTATCATAATTAAACTAATTATTTATTGTAAGTTTTACTGTTCAATAGCTCCAACAGGACAAATATGACTGCATAATCCACATCCAAAACACAAAGATGTGTCAATTTCAATTTTTCCGTCTATATTTGTAATTGCCGGACAACCTATTTCATTTATGCATTTCTTACACTTAATGCATTTTTCATTTATAGTGTAAGACTTCTTCGGCTTATCAACGGCAATGCATGGGCTCTTAAAAATAATTGCCTTAACGCCCTTCATTGCTGCTGCTCTTTTAACTGCCTCTACCGCATTATCCAATTCAAAAGGATTTACCGTTTCAACACTTACAACACCTACAGCCTTTAATACGGCTTCAATGGAAATCTTATGGGTAATTTCTCCCTGTGGATTTGAGTCTTTTTTCTTAACCATATCCATCATTGTTATCCCGGTTCCCGGATGGGGCTGATGGCCTGTCATGGCTGTTGTTGAATTATCAAGAACAATAAGCACTATGTCTGTTTCATTGTATACTGCATTTACAACTCCGGTAATTCCTGAAGCAAAAAATGTAGAGTCCCCAATAAATGAGAAATGCACCTTGTCAGGCTCAACTCTGTGTAGTCCCTGAGCAATTGTCACATCAGCTCCCATGCAAAGACATGTATCTGTCATATCAAGCGGTTTTGCATTTCCAAGAGTATAACAACCTATATCTCCACAAAATACAGCCTTTTTACCTTTCATTGCCTGCTTTACGGCATAAAATGAAGCTCTATGAGGACATCCTGCACAAAGTACCGGTGGTCTTACAGGTAATTCCGGTTTTTCGCCAATTTCCTTAAGATTTCCTTCGTTAATTTCTCTTGCTACACCAAATTTTGTAAGCTGTTCTCTTACTGACTTTGCAATATTCTCACCTGCGCACTGTACATGGCCGGTAAGTTTTCCTAAAACCTTACACTTGATATTGTATTTTCCACATACATATGTAAGTTCTCTTTCTATAAATGGACTTAGTTCTTCAATTACAAGAACCTCGTCTTTATTCTCTAAAAATTTTGCAGCCAGTTCTTCAGGAAATGGATATGAAATTCCAACTTCCAGAAATCCTGCCTTATTGTAGTCCAGATACTCCTGAACGTATTTTCTTGAAACGCCACCTGCAACAATAGCTTTTCTGCTGCCTTCACACAAATGTACTTTATTCCATTTAGATAAATCTAATTCATCATCGCTATTTCCTGAAAGTATATTTGTAAGCTTTGCATTTCTTTCTTCAATTCTGATGTGGTTGAGATAAGAAGTTCTTGGGAATATAACCCACTTCTGTGTATCCTTTATAAAGCCTTCCGGCGCCTCTCTTTTTATATTTTCCAGAATTTCAATATCTGCACATCCATGACATACCCTTGTAGTCGGTCTGAAAATAACCGGTGTGTTATATTTTTCAGACATTTCAAATGCATCTGCCATCATCAAATATGCTTCTTCAGGAGTCGATGGATCAAATACAGGTATCTTTGAAAAAATTCCAAACTCCCTTGTATCCTGTTCGGTCTGTGAAGATATTGGGCCCGGATCATCTGCAACTAATACAACCATTCCGCCTTTAAGTCCAACATAAGACAGACTCATAATCGGATCGGATGCTACATTTAATCCTACCTGCTTCATTGTAACCAGCGTTCTTGCACCTGCGTATGAAGCGCCCGCTGCAACTTCAAGGGCTGCTTTTTCGTTAACAGACCATTCAACATAATATGAGCCGTCGTTTTTCTTTGCTGCTGTTTCCAGAACTTCCGTGGAAGGTGTTCCCGGATATCCGCAAACTAAATTTACTCCTGCTCTTATAGCTCCTAAGGCTATAGCTTCGTTCCCCATTAATAATTGTTTCATTTATACACCCTCTTAAAATATGTAACGTTTTTATCTAATTATTATAATATTTTTTGCTATATATATCAACTTTTTGGCGATATGTTATTTATTGACTTTCTGCATTTCTAACGATAAAATTTTCTTAAGATGATAATATACATACAAGGAATGAATTATGAAATCAAATTTAAAGAATTTTTTTCTACTTACGATAAGCACATTAATTATGGCCATAGGCATATACTTTTTTAAGTTTGCCAACAATTTTACTTTTGGTGGCATTACAGGTATGGCGGTCTTAGTCGCAAAATTTATCCCTATTTCCGCCAGTGACTTTTCTTTTATTGCCAATATTCTACTTCTTATTATAGGATGGATTATTTTAGGTAAGAGTTTTGCGGCCAAAACTGCATACAGTACAATTCTTCTGTCAGTTGCCTTATCAGTTTTGGAAAGAATTTATCCTATGAGCCATCCGCTTACCAATGAGCCTCTACTAGAATTAGTTTTTGCAATTTTGCTACCTGCTTTAGGCTCTGCTATTTTATTTAATATTGGTGCATCCAGTGGTGGTACCGACGTTATTGCCATGATTCTAAAAAAATATACAAGCGTAGACATTGGCAAAGGTCTCATGATTTCAGATATTATTTTTACTTTGTCCGGATTTCTCATTTTTGATGTTAAAACCGGTCTGTATTCATTGTTGGGATTGATTTTACGTTCCGCTCTTATAGACAATTTTATTGAAAGTTTAAATCGTTCAAAATACTTTCATATTGTCTGTTCCGACCCTAAACCAATATGTCTTTTTATAGAAAGGGAATTAATTCGCGATGCAACAATTGTTGAAGCCAAAGGTGCCTTTACGGGAAATAATAAATTTATTATTTTAACAGTTTTAAGTCCCGGTCAGGCTATTAAATTAAGAAGTTTCATAAAAGAAAATGCACCCGGAGCATTTCTTCTCATATCCAACACGAGCGAAATTTTAGGCAAAGGGTTCCATTCTGTTTAAAAACATAAATAAAAATGAGAGTAAGCTTATGTGTCTAGCACAAATGTTTGATTACATTCTAACAGCAGTGCAACATAATTTCCGGCTCTCATTTCTATTTAATTTCACATATTATTTTATTTTAACTTTCCATATTTTTCATCTGTTACAGCCTCGCACCATTCAGTTGAAGTTTCATCTCCCGGAACTTCAACTGCAAGATGACTAAACCAGCTGTCAGGTGCTGCTCCATGCCAATGTTTCACTTCAGCCGGTATATTGATGCAATCCCCCGGTTTCATTTCTATTGCTTCCTTGCCTTCTTCCTGATAATAACCACGGCCGGCAACACATACAAGAATCTGTCCGCCACCATTTTTAGCATGATGAATGTGCCAGTTGTTTCTGCATCCCGGTTCAAATGTTACATTGAAAATTCCAACCTGATCTGTTGACACAGACGCAAGATAACTTTTTCCGATAAAGTACTGTGCAAATCCGTCATTTAGCTGTCCAATTGGAAATACCATTTCTTTTGCATGAGCTCTCATTGCCTCGTCTTCGTAAGGTAAATCACCTTCATTTACTCCCCATACTTCTTTTGCCAGATTGAACACTGCCCAACCATTTGGCCAGCCCGCATAAAATGCAACGTGAGTAATAATCGCTGCTATTTCCTTCTGGGTTACGCCATGGTCCTTTGCATTCTGCAAATGAAATTTCAGAGAAGAATCTGTAATTCCCTGTGACATAAGGGCAACTACTGTAATGATACTTCTTGTCTTAACATCTATGTCCTGATTGTTCCAGTTTTCTCCAAAAAGGACGTCATCGTTAAAATGTGCAAACTCCGGAGCAAACTCTCCTAAAGCATTTCTTCCTGCTGTCTGTACAATTTTTGCCATTGTAATAATCCTCCTAAAAATTATTTCACTGTTTTTATAAATCTAATTTTCTATAATGATTCCACAAACTTTTCAATTTCCTGTTTGCCTGCGTTATTTAAAACCTTTCCCTCAACAAATTCTGCATCCGGTGCTGATGGCTGTAATTCTTTTACAGTCTTCCCAAATCCACTTCCACCTGATGTTGCAAATAACACAATTTTTTTACCTGAGAAATCAAATTTCTCTAAAAATGTATTAACAATAGTTGGTGCAACATACCACCAAATTGGGAAACCTAAAATAATTTCATCATAGTCCTCAATTTTTGCATCTTTATCTTCAATTTCAGGTCTCATTTTCTTATCGCTCATTTCCACACTGCTTCTTGATTTTTTATCCATCCAGTCAAGATCTGCCTTAGTATAAGCAACTTTAGGTGTGATTTCATATAAATCTGCTCCTGCTGCTTCAGCTACCATTTCTGCTGTCTTTTTTGTTGTTCCACTTGCACTAAAATATGCTACTAATATCTTTTCCATAAATACCGCCTCCTAAATTTTTCGGTTATTCTATACCTGCCGATTCTTTTCTTAATATAAAATAGCATTCGGCTTATAGCATAAATGTGCAAGACATACTTATCTATGCCTTACACATTCATTATAAATTCTTTATTTGATTATGACTAATACTTATATCACATTGTTTTCTATGCCTCAAAGGCATTAATTTCTTCTATAAATAAATTAATGGCTTTAGAATATGGAATATGTCTTCTCCATGCAATTACCGTACTTGATTTAATTTCCGGATACAGTTTTTTCTGAATAATTAAATCATTACGCCAGTACTTTGCTGCCCCGCTTATTGAAACGGGATACCCAAGCCCCTCCATTGCCATAACTCCTGCATTAGTTCCAAGATTACTTGTAAATGCTATGTTTAATTTTTCAAAATCTTTTCCAAACCAATTGGCAAGCTCACTTTGAATGCCTAACCGCTCAGGCAAAATCAATGGAAGCGTTAATAAATCTTCTTTTGTAATATATTCTTTTTCCACCAGAGCATCATCAGGCTTCATGCCGACAACCCACTGGTCGCTTTCACGTATTCTGATGTAATCAAGTCCCTCCGTGCTAACAGGCTCCAGAAACAATCCTATGTCCACCAGACCTTTATTCATCATTTCCATAATCGTGTCAGCAGTTCCTGTATGTATCGCAATCTGAACCATTGGATACTTTGCCTTATATCGTTTGATTATATGAGCCAGAGTTTCAACTGCTGCAAATTCTCCACATCCTATGGTTATTACTCCCTCAATTACGCCTTCATCCTCTGTAAATTCTTCAACAATTTTGTCTTCTAAATCTATAATTTCCAAGGCTCTTCTTTTAAGTAAAAGTCCCTGATCCGTCAGGGTAACACTATGACTACCTCTGTTAAAAAGGGTAGTGCCCAACTCCTCCTCCAGCGCTGCCAGCTGCCTTGAAAGCGTAGGCTGGGTTATATGCAATTGTTCTGCAGCTTTAGTGAAGCTCTGCTCCTTAGCTACGGTGAGAAAATAACGTAACACTCTTAATTCCATTAGTTCTGTTGGTTCCCTTCACTTTCTAAATAATTCCTATAATCTTTCCAACACATATTTCTGCAATAAATGTAATTGCCGACAGCACGGCTATCACTATCAAAACTATTCTTCCAATATATGCCGTATAGTGTTGCCATGGTATTTCTGAAGCAATGTATTTTTTAAATATTCCCTTTTTTGATAGAACAATCAACGCTATTATAGATGCCAGAAAGAAAATAATTGCGCCTCCAAGCATACCTATAAAAGCCAATAGCATCAGTCCGCCCAACAATGTAAATATCAAGGCTAATAAAACCACAAAAAATCCCATATATTCTCCGCTCCTTTTTATTATGTGTTCATTATAGCATATACTTCTTAAGCTTTCCCGTAATTTTTTTTTCAATACTTTTAAAAAATTTCTTTTTAAGTTCTTGAGGCTTATAAAAAATGGCGGGAAATTCTTCCCGCCTATGGTGGTCCAAAGAGCTCCTCGCCCGGACCAAAACTGTAATGCACTACAGTATTTATTCTGTTCACAGATTAACACGCATATAAATTTCTTTCAAGTGATTTTATAACTTTATTTAACTTTTTTTGCAAAGAAAAAGGGTTGTGGGCATGTATTAGTTATGCCCACAACCCTTCTCTCCTTATATACTTTTAATACACTTTATTTTACTAGCCAATTTATTTTACTAGCCAATTTACCTTCGTAGCATTCTTAACGTATTTTTTAATATGTTTATTCAACATCATCTCATCCATTGCCTGATAATCGTAATCATCCTGATCATATGATGTATCATGGAATGTATACACATTTTTAACGCCGTAATACTTCATTGCTTTTTCGTCATATTTTCTGTAGCTGTAGGTTGTTTCCACAGTTCTAAAAATTCTGCCTGTATCAAAAATGTAAATTTTTCCAAAGGTTGTAATCGTTCCATTGCTACTATTTTTCACAATAGGCTTTTTTAGAATTCCCAGAAAACTTTTATTGGTTCCAACAACAAAATCTGAAAACTGATGCCTGATACTTTTCACTCTATTCACACTATAATCAAAGTAGTAAATTCTGTCAGCAACAACAAGTTCTTTCACTTCGTCATTGTTAAGGTCAATATATGCATACTTATCTCCCGCTTTCAGACTTTCTTCGTATTTTTGCAAAGCCTTCTCTGAGCGTTTCTGCACATTATTTAGTTTTTTTACTTTTACAAAAATTTTGTAACTGTACTTCTTTCCATCCTGAAGTTTTAAATCGAACTTAAATGTTGTTTTTCCTGCTTTCAATGCCTTAATATCAACATATTTGTCATAGACTTTTTTGCCTTTTACAGTACTATAACTACTGCCTTTTTTTCTCTTTAGAACTGCTACCTTCTTATTTTTGTTTGTTAATTTTGAAAGATTTCCTTTCGGTTCCAACACATATTCATTCACTAATTTTATCTTTTTTCTGTCAGGTCTTTCCAGTCTATATGTTTGTCCCGCAATTATTGTAATGTTCTTTTTTACAATATCCTTCGTAGATGCATTGACGGCTAGCTGATTTTTTGCCACCATAAAAACAGTTATTATGAATGTTACTGTAATTAAGGAGGCCACCATGCTTTCTTTAAAAAATTTCTTTAGCATAAAATTACCCCGCTTTTATTAAATTTTACAAGTTAGCAGAAAACATCATTTGTAATATTGTCACGCAAATTCTGTATCCCAATTAAATCCTACTTAACATATTTTGAATACATATATCCCTCTTTGCCATGTTTCTTATTCTTTACGCGAACTTTGTACCAGCCCTTTGAAGTTCTTCCCAAAACAAATATTCTTGTTCCATCGCTATAAGAAGAAATTCTTGAATATTTCTTACCGGGACCTGAACGTAAAATAAGGTTGCCTTCGTCTACATTTACTCTGCCCTTCCAAACTATTAATGTTGATTTTACATAGCCAATTTTGCCTTTATACTTAACTAAATACCAGTCTTTGCTTATGTCAACAATAGTAATCTTTTCACCGGCTTTTATTTTCTTTATAACCTTTGAAGATTGGTTTCTTTTCTGATACATTTTAGTTTTTTGTATAGTTCTGGCAGATTTTTTCATCTTATATGTATATGCAATCTTAGGAATCACTTTCTGTGCCTGTAAAATTTCCCCACACACTTTACATTTCGTTCCGGCTGTTAATCCTGTTCTCTCTGTTGTAGCCTTTACTGCTTTAAGTGTTATAGGTGTGTGTCCCTTTGCTTTCACTACCTGCTGCTTCTCAATAACATAACCGCATACAGAGCATTTCTTTCCCGCTGTTAATCCAGCTTTTGTACAGGTACTGCTTACTGCCGGAACGGTTGTCGCCTTATGCTTTTCTACCGTTTTTAATATTTTTTCTCCACAATCAACATACTTGCAGTTATGCCAATGATTTTCAGCGTCGCTGCTCCATTTTGTGTCACTAACATGGATACATTTTACGACAGAAACTGTACCGTCATTTGCTTTTAAAGCTATATCTTCACCATTAACATTAATTGCCTGTTCGATTTTGAGTGAAATAATATACGGCTTAAACTCTGCCTCTTTAGAAGCGGTAAATTCCAAAGTTAAAATTGTTCCGTTCTGTGTGTTGTTTTCAAAGTTATTAAGATTTGCCAAATATACATACTCTTCTTTATCAAAAGTGCCCGGTAATATGGTATCTTCATTCTCAAATATTTTCCCATTAGTTGCTGCCACCAATGTTAATGCAGAATGGTCATAACCTACTTTAAACTTCAGTCCCCAAATTCCCGGATTGTCTTTTATGCTGACCGTAACAGTGAATTTGTCGCCTCTTTCCACGGTTTTTGAGTCTACATAAAGTGTACCTTCTTTAGTTTCTGTCTGTGCAAACACAGATGTGTCTGCACAAACGTAACCTGTTAAAATAAACACAGTAATAAATACGGCAAGTAGTTTGCATATACCCATTTTTCTTGAAATATTCATACGTAAAACCTCCTATTTCTATTATTTAATTACATTGTTTCTAATCAGCAATATGGCTAACTGTAAATCTACCTACCTGTACATATCCTGAGCCACCATACTTGGCAAATACGTTAATATTGTGATTATCTTCTGTTAATTTTTTACCGTCAATAATAAAGTAATTTCCATCTACTGTTACGCAGGAATCACTATTAGTACCACTGCCTGAAGTTGAGTAAGTCAGATTTGATACTTTGCCTGAATTTCCGTAAGTATTAAGTCTAACTTTAATTTTTCCGGTCTTGGTAACTTCATAATTACCTACTGTATAATCAACGCTTGGGTAGCTTCCAAGTCCCCATGTATACTCTAATTTGTTTGCCCAATATTCTTTGTGTCTGTCTTTTATAGATTTAATATTGCCTGTAATATCTGATACTCTGGTGGTCATGTATACATGCTGTCCAACCATTCTTCCACTTGATTCCATATGTATCTGTGTTGGATATGTAGCATACTTAGATGTAGAACCTGCTCTCGTTTTTGTATCCATTTCCAGGGTAAATGAAGATGTTGTTCCATTTGCCCATGATACTGTATTATAAAGTTTCTGGGATCCTCCAACTGTATCTCTACAATCTACATAAACATCATAATATGAACAGTTAAGGTCATATGGTTTAATTACAAGAACGCTATCATATAATTTTTCAAACTTCAGATAATACTGGTCTGCCGGACGGCTTATTACCACATCGTAAACGCCAACATCTGAAGGAAGACCTTCTTCATATTCATCTTTGCTTTGTGATTTATATTTAATTGTAAAACTCTCCTCTGTATACGTTGCCTCTTCACTTAATCCTTCCGGTGGAGTAAATGTGTAATCCGCAATACGTTGTATGTCAGAATCATAATAATATGACTGCTTTGTGAAAACAAATGCTTCACTCGGAATAGGTAGTAGTTTTCTCCAATGAGCGTACAGTGTGAGACTTGATGTAATAAGAACCTGATCATCACCTTTAACCTGTTCGCCTTCTTCGATATCAGTATACCAGCCAAGGAATGCATAACCTTCTCTAACAGGAGTTGGTAACTCACCGTAATTTTCCGTGTATGTAACCTTCTTAGTGTTAGTCTCTAATTCATTTCCTCCATTTTCTTTAAATATAACTGTATATACAGCCGGTTTCCATTTTGCATAAAGTGTTATGTCTTCTGTTGGAACTGTCTTTAATGTAAATAAATTATTACATTCAGAATCAGTGCACCAACCGTCAAAAACATATCCTCTCTTCACAGGAACCTGCATTGTCGGAAGTACTGTTGTTTCCTTTCTTGTTATAGGATCTATAGTATTTCCACCCATCGAATCGAAAGTTATTGTTACAAGTTTTTTAATTACATTCTTACATTCAACGTAATAAGTTGTCGGCGATGATATCTTATCTAATTCAGGACTTATGCTTAAAACATCTGTGTTATTTTCCTGAGCAACTTCAAAGAAATCATAATTTGGAACTGTTCCTCTCTTTACCTTCACAACTGTATTTTCAACATCGATTCCATTAAATACAAATGTCGCTGTTATGCTGTCGTCCACATAATTTGCTGTTGCAGTAACTCCCTGTGACAATGCTTCTGCAATCTTACTGTTAATCGGTTGTTTTAAATCAATAACCTGTTGGTGTCCATTTACATTAATAGTTGCTGTTGTCGTAACCCCAGCGAACTTATTGTATGCCCCCTGTCTGTTTGAACCTGTATTTTCCAAATCAGAGAAATCAAAGCTTTCACCAAATTTTGCATTAAATGTCTTGCTTCGTTTTGTTCCATTGGCATTTTCTATACCATTTACTGTAATTGAGTAAGTCTTGTAATCCACGTAATAATCATAAGAATTGTTATCTACAAGAGTTACATTTTCTGTCTTTTGACCGTTATAACCTTTTGTTAAGGTATACTTATAATCATTCCAGTTAAGGATTTCTTTTAATTCTTCTTCAGTTGGTAAATCAAACTCCTCATTCTTTAAAACTTTCTTAGTCCATACAGTTTTATAACCGTCATCGTCATTACCTACACGAACTGACGCTGTATAGTATTCTTTAAGTTCCTCCGTTGTAAGATTTGTCCAAATAACAGGAACTGTTACTGTCATGTCATACTGGCTAAATGCTACCTTGCTATGTAAATAAGTAATTGTCATTTCTCCAGCCATATAACGTGTGTTTTCAGGAACATTTACATTAATCTTGCCTGTTTTATAATCAACACTAAAGTTTCTGTTTGTAAATCTAATATTGTAATTAGATGGGTGAAGGGATTCTACGCCCTGAACACCTGTATTAAGTTCCACATATGACAATGCCAGCACATCCTTTGGCACATCCATTGTAATGCCGTTGGATCGGTCGCCGTCCTCATCTCTTACTACAATTACTTCGTCTTCACTTGGCTCATAAGCCGTATTGTAATAAAATACATTTCGACCTGCCGTCAGCAATGGATATTCCTTATCCACAAAGTCATTACTGTATTCAAACAGGTTTCCAATGGCGTTTGCCTCAAAACTCATCATAAAATAAAGTCCAAATTCCAGATACAACGCGCCTGCCATTCGTTCCTTGCTTACTGTATTTTGAGAATTTACCGGACGATACTTTGAATATTCATATATAAAGAATCCATAAAGTTTAACATATGGTCCAAGTTCTGCTGCTATACCAACAGATGCAAATTTGCCACTGCCGATACCTGCATAGAACTTAGCTCTAATTCCCGACTTTAATCCTAATTTTCCCATTACATAGAACTGAAAATCAAACTTTTCATCTAATAAATCCATTGATGAAGAGCCTGCTGAAGGTTTAAATAAACCTACCTTGAACCAGAAACTATATCTCTTTCCTACTTCATATTCAAGGTTTGAGCCGATTGCTATATTCATATCCGCTCTTATCAGAAAGTTGACTTCTGTACCGATAACAACACCAAAATAGCAAACTTCTGTTGAGCATATCTCCTGATTAAGAAGTGTTACCCAGTCAGTTTCTTTCTGTAAAGTTTCCGAATATTTATCCATCAGTGCCTGCATTCCATCAAGAAATTCCGTACCAAGTTCCGACTCTTCACTTAATTCCATAAGATCTAAAACATCACTTGCCACATTGGATTTTCCAAGTGTCCTGCACATTTCATCCCACTGTTCTTTGTCTGTGCCATTCATTTCCATAACCTGCCAGAGAGCATCCAGGTCTTCTTTATATCCCTTTATATGTTCTGTCGTATCATTTGCCTGATCTATTTTTGCCTGAACTTCTTCAATCTTGTCCATTACATCCTTAACAGAACTTAAACCGGACTTAAGTCCTGAAGGTAAATTAGAAAGTCCTAATGCCTCTGTCGGATCATCTGCAATAGACTTGAATTTTTCCCAGACTGACTGTTCTTCTTCCGCTACTGTATAAATGTTTGCATTAAAGGAAAATGCCGTAAAATTCTTTACATCAATAGTTGTATTTACACTGACTCCAACAGGTATCGGAATAAAGAGAATCTCTTTTGTAACAATACTTCCCTTTACTCTAGGTACCAATTCACATTCTTCTACAAAATTAGCTGAAAGTTCAATATTTACGGTACCATCATCGACCTCTGCCTCAAACTCTGCCTCAATGCCAACATTAAGCTGAATACCATTGTTATAGTGAAGCTGTTTTCCTTTAGTGATTATTCCAACGTCAACTTTAACCTTATCTGATAATTCAAAACTTTTCGCTGCGTTTATTTTTCTAAGTTGTTTGCCTGAAAGTCTGTTGCCTTTATTATCTTTTACAACAACTTTTTTATTTTTTGTATTTTCTTGAAACTCATCTGTTTCCATTACCACGTCACGAAGAACATTTGCAACTTCCTCGCCAAAATCACTATTTTCTATCTGAGTCTGAACAATATCTTCAAGTTTTTCTTTTTCTTCATCGCTTACAATATCACTGCCTGAAACAGAAAGCTCCGAATAAAGATCCATGCTTTCTTCTATCGCAGTTTTTGTAGTTTTCTTGTATGTAATCTCCTTAGTTTCTTTGTCATAGCCGGTTATCTCTCCGTAGTAAACATCTTTACCTGACTTAATGTCATCAGTCGAAGTATACAATGTAATAAAGTCACCTGATTCAATCGACTTAACAGCGTTTTCATATGTACCCTCATCATCTCCCATCATATTGGCATACATATCTAAGTCCAACGCATCAAGGCTAATTGTTCCTGTTTCTTCTGTTGGCAGACTTTCAACCGTTAATGGGAAGTTGTCAGGCATGTTATATAACTTGGCCTGATCATTTTCATCAAGGGCTGTGAAGGTAACCTTGTTTTCATCAACAGATGCAACCTTAACATATACCGCCGGGTCCACTAATTCAGAGCCTTTGTCTGCATCTCTGTCAGTAGGTTTAACGCCAACATAAAGACAGATGATATCTTCTTTCTTAAGTTTTGAAGCATTGTCATATTCAAAAGAGCCACCATTTGCATTAACCTGATCTGATGTTAATATGTCATATTCTTTATCATCAACAGAATATGTTATATCATCCGTATCTTTAATGTATTTGATGTCATCATTCATTTCCAGATTTTCAACTTCCTGCATTGCAATTGAAAATGAAGCTGTACGTATTGTTTCTTCTTTTCCGTCAAATACCCAGCCGTCAGCAAGAGTTAATTCATAAGAACATCCCTCATTAAAACCTTTTGGTGCACTAACTGTATACACGCCATCTCCGTCAGCATCCTCAATCTTTATTTCCACATTATCAGAGCCGTCTTTAACAGTAAGTGTCGCCGCTTCGGTTGGAGCAATGTCACCGGACACTTTTTTAATATTAAATGTTGTGTCAGAATTCTGGTCCATCCGGGCAAATGAAGTAATGTTTAATTCTTCCCTGCCTCCCATTTCTCTGTACTTAGCATAAACATTTATATTGTCAGTAACTTCATCATCTGAATAAAATTCGCTTGTACATTCCTTGTCTGTATAATATCCTTCAAGGATTGCGTTGTCTTTCTTGGATTTATCCTTTGAAGGCAGTTCTCCTAGAGGATATCCTTTTTCTGCCGGCAAAGCATCTATTAATCTGTCTCCGTCATAAAAAGACACCGTTAACAGCTTTGCTCCTAAATGCACATCCCATTCTGCGAAATATTTCTTTAGAATAAGGTAATCTTTTAAATCCACCTTTTGATCTGCGTTTAAGTCTGCATTGACAAACACAAAATCTTTTGGTTCATCTTCTGAAATATATTTCTTAAGTGTAAGTAAATCTCGTAAATCGATAACTTCGTCGCCGTTTACATCACCATACACATTTCCACTGGTTTTTGCGGATGTCTGCACAGACATCTGAGAAAAAATAATCGCAATTGCCAGAAATAGGGCTAACACTCTCTTTTTCATTTATTCACTCTCCTTTTTCTTTAATACATAGACAACCCCTGCAATGATAATTAATGCTATAACCGGTATGACAATTGCAATAATGGATTTTTGTCTTGTCCAACTGTCTACTACTGTATTTGTTTCTTTTGTCGCTTTACTTTTTTTTGCTTCTTTACTTTTTTCCTTTACCTCTTTTTCTAAATCCTTTTTCACAAAAAAATCTTCTGTATAATTTTTCTTTTTCGTTTCTACTTTTACACTATATTTTCCGTCCTTTAAAGTGTTTAAATAATCCGGAGAAATAACTACATTACTATCCGAATCAACAGTATAACTGTCCTTTTTGATTTTCTTTCCGTTTATTTTTACTTTATTGACTTTTTTCTGAGACTGTAACGGCATCTTAATTCCTTCGTTCTTTGCTTTGTCAAAAACAATATCGTCCTTTTTTACATCATAAGAAACCGTAACCGCACCATCTGCCGTATCCATTTCAATAACATTTCCGTCCACATCTATTGCCTGGATTAAGGTAAGTTTAATGGGATATTTTTCTTCCGATGCATAATCTACAGCCTTAAAGTCAAATGTTGCAACGGTACCATCCCCCTCAATGTTCTTAAGACTGTTTGAACTTGCCATAAAAACAAACTCTTCTTTGTCCAATTTGTCAGGCATCGTCACATCACCATCTGAAAACAAGCCACCGTTCTTCACCGATTCCAATTTTAATGCCGAATGATCATATCCAATCTTAAACTTCAACGCCCAGATTCCATCGTTCTCCTTTAATTCCACATCTACAGCTGCTCTATCGTCTTTTGTTGTAGCTGATGACGCTGTCAGTTTTTCATTACCTTTGGCATAGGCAACATTCTTTTCCGGTGCAATGCATAAAAGCGTAAGTACTGTAAGTAAAATAATTAAAATCTTTTTCAAACTACCACCTGCCTAATTCTTTATTCAATTTTCCCGTAATTTTTGTTTATTAACTTAAGTAATTTCAGAGCAAAAAGCCTATAATCACAATATTTTCGCACACTTTGATTTAAGGACTTAATTTTTCCATATTTACTGTGTTGTTAATATAAAATCCGATCAATGTTTATATCACAATTTTATCATATTTTTAGGGGGATGTATATGGATAGGTTGAGAAAATGTAGGGGAAAGGACAAAATCATTTTTTTCTGTATGCTTTAGAATAGTGTAATGGTTCTAAATCAAACAAGCTTAGAAAAAAATAACAACCCTTAAATTATTTTCATAATCGTAGAAATAAAGACCTTCTTTTTACTGGAATGTCCTTAAAAATGGGTAAAACATATTTAAACAGGATATGAATTTGCAACTAGAAAGATTCAAACAGTTCCACTTTTTGCCTTATATCATACACCTACTATTTATAATTCAATCCAAAATAATCCATTATTAATTTAAATCTATCTTGTGCGGCCAAACATGTGTCTAGTAAATGTCCTCTTTCATTCTTCCATTCCTTTAATCCTCTATAATAGAATTCTTTTAGGCTTTCATCAATTATAAAAGGTACTATGTTATTTTTCAAACATTCTTTGAACATAATCAGTCTTCCGACTCTACCATTCCCATCTTGAAAAGGGTGTATCCTTTCAAACATATAATGTAACTCTATTATCTCTTCAAAACTTTTACTTTTTTTGCGATTATATTTTTTTAATAAATTACGCATTTCTTTCTCAACATCCTTTGGTTTTGTTGTTTTAATTCCACCAACTTCATTCTCCAGTTTTTTATAATCACCTACGGCAAACCATGCTTTTCTGCTATCCGAAGTTCCGGCTTTTAGTAAAGAATGCAACTGTTTAATCATTGACTCACTTATTGGATAATTAACCATATCGATAATATAATCAATACATCTAAAATGATTTGCTGTCTCGACTATGTCATCAACATTTATTACACTATCCTTTACTCCAATTGTATTTGTTTCATAAATATGCCTTGTCTGATCATGAGTCAACCTACTTCCTTCAATATGATTTGAATTATAGGTTAATTCAATCTGTATTTTATGGTAAATGCCTCCCGGCATTTTAGATTCTTTCTCTAGTTTTAGCCTTTCTAAAATTGTATTTGGCAATTTACCGGCTCTGATTTTTCTTTTCGGTTTTTCAACATCATCCGGTATTATCCAATGTTTTCCTTTTATTACAGCTCCCATAATCCTTCCATTTTTGCAATAATTCCTTACACTTCTTTCGGATATATTCCATTTTTCTGCAACTTGTTTTACTGTTAAATATTTCATTACTTATTACCTCAAAATCAAATAATGGTTATTTTTATTATAAACAAAACGGCAAAATATATCCACATTTTGTTACAAATAATGTGGATATATTTTGCCGTTATTTGTCATTTTGCCTTGTCTACCTCACGCTAGTGGCTGTCTTTAACATCGTTTTCAAATTGGAACACAACCTCCTAAAGCCAAAATATAATATTAATTTTTTGATTGCTTTTTTTGATACTATACTTATTTCGTTTACAAAATACAATTTGTATTTATTTCTAATTTCTTATTTCTTTACTTTCTTGATAGTTCATCTGTCGAAACTCTCGAAAGAAATACAGATTGCTCATCTAATTCCAATTCAGTTTCTATTCCCAACTCACTCCGCGACAAATTTCTGTATTTATTATATAATTTCATTTTATTTTCCCTGTCATCAAAAATAATTTTCAAAAACATTTTAGGCAATTCTTTTGAATTGCAAGTCAACACTAATTTATTATAGCACTCTCTTGCCTTTATCGTTAAATCTTTATCATTAATATCTCTTCTTACGGGTGTTACATTAGAATCATAATTTAACCATGATAAATAATCATCTAAACAACCTAATGACTCTTGTATTGCCTCTTTCTTAACATCATAGATATGTTCATTCTGATGTTGTTTTGATTGATATATTATTTTAATCTCTTCCGTCAGAGATGTTAAATCTTGTATGTCCTCTTTAGTTGCAAGATTCTTCCCTTTTTCTTTCATATATGAATCATTGAATTTTTTCAACCCTAAATACTCTATAATAGGTATACATATAACAGCAACCGTCCTAATAAATTCTCCTATACAACTTCCATCCATAAATAAATCTCCTTGCTATTTTCTACTCATTATACATTCCTATTAACAATTTCCGTCCATTTGACACACTACAAAAAATCTTTAATTAAGTTAATAATATATAATTTATTTCCTTTATATTCTGCATATTTATTAAATGTGTTTGCGCCTTTACATTCCCCTAGCCTACATTTTTTCAATTTTACAAACTGGTATTTATATAATTATCTCTCTAACTTTCCCCATTTTATAGGCTTTCCCGCCTGTCCATTAGTGAAATGATATGTAGTTTCCCTTATTTTTGCCCTTATGAG